>Ga0207421_10002012_pt1 | contig 25692 bp, 18 predicted proteins | sample SodLakKL_010_SED_4_FD_187542 | JGI IMG/M metagenome (GOLD analysis project Ga0207421, IMG submission 187542) | Alkaline sediment microbial communities from Lake Tanatar, Kulunda Steppe, Russia - 8KL_010_SED (SPAdes) (version 2) | ecosystem: Environmental > Aquatic > Non-marine Saline and... | reverse complement strand
TCCCGCAGGTGAATGACATACATCAGAAGCTGGTACGATCCTGCTGACGGGATTTTGCATATTTTATAATAAAATAAAATATTATCAGGCCTTTGGCCGTTTCTGATAAGAAGTAACCCTAATATACCCGTTTGTGTTGTTGAAAAAGAATACCTTCGTAATCCTGTTTCTGCTCCTGTTATATGCCCAGAATAGTTACGCGCAAAGACAAAGTGGCCGTGTATATGAATTCCTGAATCTGTCTCAAACAGCCCGCATTACTGCCCTTGGAGGATACGGATTCCCCGTGTTCGACCCGGACCTTGGCATGTCGCTGATGATACCCTCCATGTTAAGCCAGGATCATAACAACCACCTTTCACTTAACATTGTTGACTATTTTGATGACATTAACTACGGAACCGTAGCGTTCACACATTATTTCGAGCGACTGGGCCATTTCAGCGGCGCCGTACAATATATTGATTATGGCAGCTTTGTAGAGGCCAATGAGCTGGGCCAAATCACCGGCCAGTTTACAGCAGGCGAATACAGTTTTCAGGTAGGATGGGGCAGGGCATTAAACGAACAATTTGCCATCGGCAGCAACCTGAAACTTATTTATTCCTCTTTTCATGATCACAGCTCATTCGGACTGGCAACGGATGTGGCTTTTTCGTATCATAACCAGGAACGGCTGCTTGCCGTATCATTGGTGGCCCGGAACATGGGCACGCAAATCACACAGTATCATGATGGTAACCGCGAGCCACTGCCGCTTGACATCGTGCTGGGCGTTACCAAAAAGTTGGAGAATGCACCCTTTCAGTTTTCGGTCGTAGCAAACAACCTGCATAACTACGATCTCACCTATGAGAGCCCCTCGCTGATCCCTGACCATTTTACAGACCCTGACGGCAATGGTTCTGATGACTTTCAGGACAGAATGGGCGACCTGGCAGATAATCTCATGCGCCACGTGGTGGTTGGTGTAGAGTTTACTCCCCTTGAAAGTTTTAGTTTCAGGGCCGGGTACAATTATCGAAGAAGACAGGAAATGAAAGTGGAAAGCCGGCTCTCCACCGTAGGTTTTTCATGGGGGTTTGGGTTGCGTATATCCCGCTTCCAGCTAAACTACGGCCGATCGAACCATCACCTGGCCGGCGCCCCCAATCACATATCTATCAATACCAGTATCCAGGAACTATTCCAACGCCCTGAAGACAACAATAACTTTTAAAGGTCTGCTGTTTTTTCCACAACCATCATCCCGTCGCGCACGGGCAACAACAAATGCCTGATGCCGGGATGATCCTTCATGTGCTTGTTAAAACGCATGATCCCTTGTGTTTCTTCATCCACATCATCATAAGCATCCAGCACCTTGCCACTCCACAAAACATTATCTGCCAGAAGTACGGCACCCTCGCGCATTTTGGGAAATATCATGTCAAAATACCTGACATAGTTGGTTTTGTCAGCATCAAGAAAAATAAGGTCAAAAGGACCTTCCATGGCCGGAATAACATCCAGTGCTTCACCGGTATGCTGAACAATCCTATCCTCATAGCCTGCCCTTTTAAAATAGCTTAAAGCGAAGTCCTCCAGTTCAGGGTTGTGGTCGATGGTATGCAGCCTTCCGCCTTTTGCGAGTCCTTCTGCCAGGCATATTGCTGAATAACCCGTGTAAGTTCCCACTTCAAGAATGCGATCGGGATTTATCATGCGGCTTATGAACGATAATAAGCGGCCCTGAAGGTGTCCCGAAAGCATCCGCGGTCGAAGTACCTTTGTGTGTGTGTCGCGGTTTAATTGTTGCAATACAACATCCTCTGGCGTAGTGTACTCATTGACATAAGCCGATAGCTCTTCAGGTAAAAAATCCATATGCAGTAAATATTTACATGTCTGTTGATAAAATGCTAAAATCAAGCCATTCCTTAAGCTGATCCATGCCTCTAAAAGGTTCTGCAGTCTTACTTCTGTGACTAAATTAACGTGCCGGTCAGAAGATTTGTTTGGCTGTGATGACAGATTTGTGTACTTTTGCATCTGGTGAGTCTGGTACGACCAGCTCCCGCTGAATTCCCCCAGGACCGGAAGGTAGCAAGGGTAGGCGGTCGTAGCGGTGCGATACCATGGCTCACCTTTTTTTATCAAACCACCACAACATAAAAACCTAATAGGCAGCAAGTTCAATGTTATTACGCATAAAGCCTGTAATTTTATACCAAAACAAAAAGCAAAAGTAATATGAAGTTTTTTATTGACACGGCCAACCTGGATGAGATCCGGGAGGCTATGGACCTGGGAATTCTTGACGGTGTTACTACCAACCCCTCATTGATGGCAAAGGAAGGCATCAAAGGCGAAGAGAACATAATAAAGCATTACGTGGATATTTGCGAGATAGTAGATGGCGATGTAAGCGCTGAAGTGATTGCCACGGATTTTGATGGCATCGTGAAGGAAGGTGAAGCCCTTGCAGCCCTTCATCCCCAGATTGTCGTAAAAGTCCCCATGATCAAAGACGGTGTAAAGGCCATCAAGCATCTTTCATCAAAAGGTATCAAAACCAACTGCACCCTGGTGTTTTCCACCGGACAGGCTATCCTGGCAGCCAAAGCAGGAGCCACCTATGTGTCACCATTCATCGGACGCCTTGACGATATCTCCACAGATGGAGTAGAGCTTGTTGCGCAGATAGTGGACATATATCGATATTATGAATTCGACACGGAAGTCCTTGCGGCGAGCATCCGCCATGCCATGCACATCACTCAGTGTGCTGAGGCCGGAGCTGACGTGGTCACCTGCCCCCTGAAACCCATCATGGGCCTGCTCAAACATCCCCTCACCGACATAGGGCTGGAGAAATTCCTGGCTGATCACAGAAAGGCCTGACCTTTAACTTTAGGATTCACTGGTGATCATAGAACATATATGGTATTTTTGTGTTAATTTCGTAAGAGATATTCTTAGGATGACGTTCGGATAATGTACCTATATGAAAACCGTATTTTTTCTCACATTCCTGTTTTTTTTCCCTTTGCTGGGAGCAGAAGCTTCTGATGGGCCACGCAGGGATCGTGTGGCGGAGACCCTGGAGTCTCAGCCTGACAAGACTTTTCTTATTTACCAATATGAGATAAAGGAAAACATAGGTCCACCTGCCAGGCATCGGACGCAACGGGCTTTTGAAGCCGCTGACAGCCTGAATGCCGATTTTATCCTGCTTCACATGAACACGTATGGCGGCACTGTAAACGATGCAGATTCCATACGTACACGCATCATGCAAAGCCGCATTCCGGTAATTGTGTTTATAGATAACAATGCGGCTTCTGCCGGAGCACTTATCTCCATTGCTGCAGACCGGATATATATGCGTCCGGGCGGGAACATTGGAGCAGCAACAGTCGTAGATGCCACAGGCGCTGAGGTGCCCGATAAGTTTCAGTCTTACATGAGATCCACCATGCGCTCCACAGCAGAAGCCAAGGGCCGGGATCCTGATATTGCCGAAGCCATGGTAGACGCCTCCATCGAAGTGGAAGGCGTTTCTGAGGCTGGCAAAGTGCTCACCTTTACCGCTTCAGAAGCCATGCGCTGGGGCTTTTCTGAAGGAATGGCAGACAATATCCCGCAGCTGCTGGAAGTTGCAGGAATTGAAAACTATGAGATCGTGGAGCAACGCCTTAGCTTTACCGACAGGATTATACAATTCCTCATAAATCCAGTGGTCAGCGGAATACTCATCATGCTCATCCTTGGCGGGATCTATTTTGAGCTCCAGACACCGGGCGTGGGATTCCCGATTCTGGCTGCAGCCACCGCCGCACTCTTTTATTTTGCACCTCTCTATATTGAAGGCCTGGCAAGCCATTATGAGATCATCCTCTTTATCCTGGGATTGATCCTTGTCGCCATCGAGCTCTTTGCCATCCCGGGCTTTGGAATTACCGGTATCCTCGGGGTTTTATCGATGATCACCGGATTGGCCCTTGCCATGGTCGGCAACGAAGGATTCGACTTTACCGGTGTGGACCTGTCAGAGATCCTGATGGCCTTTATGATCGTGATCATTGCCACCTTCTTATCCCTGACCGGGTCATTTTATATCGGCTCCAAACTTTTCAGTACCACCCGCTTTGGTGAACTGGCACTCGATGCAGTGCAGGCAAAGAGCTCGGGATTTACGTCTGCAGATGCCACCATGTCAACACTGACAGGCAAAACAGGAGTGGCTTTTACCATGTTAAGGCCGAGCGGTAAGGTGGAAATAGATGATGATGTATATGATGCAACAGCCCTTACAGGTTTTATAGATAAAGGAGAAGCCGTGAAAGTCGTAAAATATGAAACCTCACAGGTTTTTGTCGTAAAAGCCTGACCTTCAAAAGCCAGGAAACCTCACTTCAATGCATAAAAATCGCATACTATCGGCCCTGTACACAGATATGTACCAGCTCACCATGGGACAAGCCTATTTTTTAAAAAACCGGCATGAGCAACCGGCATCCTTCGATTATTTCTTCAGGAAAAACCCTTTTAAGGGCGGATATGTCATATTTGCCGGGCTTAATGAGCTACTGGAGCAGATTCAGTCACTTCATTTTGGCCGGGAAGATATTGACTATCTGCATCAGCAAGGCTTTCATTCAGATTATCTTGAATACCTGAAATCCTTCTCGTTCCGTGGAAATTTATCCGGGATGCAGGAAGGAGAGATCGTGTTTCCGGTGGCTCCCATTATACGGGCAGATGGAGGCTTACACGAAGTGCAGCTCATCGAAACCCTGTTGTTAAACGTACTAAACTTTCAGTCCCTTATTGCAACAAAGGCCAGTAGAATCAGATATTCAGCGGGTGACAGAATACTTACCGACTTTGGATTGCGGCGTGCTCAGGGGCTCGGGGGAATACAGGCCTCCAGAGCCGCAATAATAGGTGGATTCGATAGCACATCCAACATGATGGCAGCCCGCGATCATAAGATCACTCCGTCAGGTACTATGGCTCATTCATTCATTGAAAGCTATGCCAATGAGCTGGAGGCCTTCAGGGCTTATGCCAGCATATTCCCCAACAATTGTGTACTGCTTGCAGACACCTATAACACATTAAAAAGCGGGGTGCCTAATGCCATAAAAGTGGCCAGGGAGCTAAAAGAAAAAGGGTATGTGCTTAAAGGCATCAGACTTGACAGCGGCGACCTCGCCTATATTTCCAAAAAAGCACGGAGCATGCTGGACGAGGCTGGATTCCATGATGTAAAAATAGTGGTGTCAAACCAGCTCGACGAACATGTCATCAAGAGCCTCATCGATCAGCAAGCACCAATCGACATATTTGGAGTTGGCACCAGCATGATCATTGGAAGACCTGATGGAGCCATCGACGGGGTATATAAACTGGCATATGCCAGCAAAGAACCAAGGCTGAAAATTTCAGAAAACCTTCAGAAAACTACACTCCCCGGCAAGAAAAAGGTGATACGCTTTCTGGATAAGCACAGTTGCTTTTATGCTGACTGTATTGCGCTGGAAGATGAAAAGCTTCCGAAGCAGATGACACACCCTTATCAAAAAGAAAAAAGCCTCAACCTGGAAGGCAAAGCACATGAAGAGGTATTTGTAAAACACATGCTTGAAGGAAAAATCACCGAAAATGGAGAGAAAAGCCCTGTTGAGCTGAAAGAAAAAGCCGCCATGCGCCTGAAACAGCTCCCTGAAGAGCACAAGAGGTTTGACTTTCCCCATATATACAAGGTGGGGGTGTCTGATAAGCTACTTTCCCTCAGGGATAACATGGTACAAAAGTTGCAGAATTACATCTGAGAGCAGTAGGTCGCATTTAGTGATAGCTAATAGCAAAAGCCAAGCCGACAGCTGATAGCAGGCCCAGACATTTCGACGTTTCGGCTTTTTTGACAAAAATCAAAACATATGAAAGCTTTACTTATTGTAGATGTGCAATACGATTTTTTACCAGGTGGTGCCCTGGCCGTGCCTGATGGAGATAAGGTAATACCTGTTATTAATAAGTTACAGAAAGAATTCCCGCTGATTGTAGCCACTCAGGACTGGCACCCGGAGAATCACGGCAGCTTTGCTTCCATGCACGAGGGTAAAAAGCCTTTTGACAAAACCACTCTTGGCGGGCTGGATCAAATCCTCTGGCCTGATCACTGCGTGCAGGGTCAAAAAGGTGCAGAAATTGCCAAAGATATAGATATGAAAGCAGTGGAAGCGGTTTTCCGGAAAGGACTTGATCCCGAAATCGACAGTTACAGCGGGTTTTTTGACAATGGCAAAAAGAAAACAACCGGTCTGTCTGATTATCTGAAAGGAAAAGGTGTGAAAACCGTATATGTCACAGGTTTAGCAGGTGACTTCTGCGTATCTTTTACAGCCCTCGATGCTATCAGTGAGGGTTTCGAAACCTGCCTTGTGGAAGACGCTACCCGCCCCATCGACCCGGATGGCTTTGAGTCTATGAAAAAATCCATCACAAAAAAAGGCGGAAAAATCATTCAATCAGAGGATATCTGAAATACATGCACATCAAAAAGGTTAACATCCCTAATGCGCGCCTGACAGAAGGACGCAGTTATCCATTCCATATCCTGAAAGTCATATCACTGGCGCCTGATGAGGAATGGTTCGTGATGCAGGATCCCAATGGATATAAGATACTGGTGCCAAAAGATTTTTATCACCAGTATGGCTTTACCCCCGGTCAGACCATCACGTGTCGCGTGGATAAGATTAACTGCAACGGCAGGATGTTTCTCGAACCATCACATCCACACTATACAGAAGGCAACATTTACGACTTTGAGCTGGTTAACAAAGGCAGGCGCAAAAACATCATCAACCAGGATGAGCGTTTTTTTATTGTTCGTGACCTTTTGGGGAATGAATGGAAGGTTCGCACGTATGATGAAGCATTGTGGGAAAACCCTCCGGATCAGGTTCCCTGTAAGCTGAAGAGGATCAAAAAAGGCAAGCTTTTTCTTGTGATTGCCGGCGAGGAGGTCAGACATCCCAACCTGGAAACCGGTCAGATCTATCCGTTTACCATCACGGATGAAACCGTCAATCCTGATGATGGTCAAAGCTATTATATACTCGAAGACAGCACGGGAAACAGGCACCTTCTGAGAAAAAAATACTACATGCATTATGGCTTCAGAAAAGGTCAGCAGATTGAATGCAGGGTGGACAAATTTGCTTCTGAGGGTTACTTCTTACTGGAGCCGCTGCATCCATGCTATGAAACCGGAAATACATACCGCTTTCCGGTGGAGAGAGTGGAGGAGTTGATATTTACAGATGGTTTTAACCAGAAGGTAGTTGTCCTGGCAGATTGTTTTGGTGAAGAAGTTAAGGTATTTGCAGACGACCAGGTTGCAGCTTATTATCAAAACAGGGACACTGCCGAAGCCCGTGTTCAGCGAATCAGGAAAAGCAGATTGGAAGTGGAGCTGGTCATTATCTGAAAACCACATCCCGGATGACTTCCTCACCCAACTCCTTATTGACCAGCTTGATGATCTTTTCCTTGCCATACTCCAGCTCATTGCGAAGAACCGATGAGCGGAGATATACCGTCAGCCTGCCCTGTCTGACCAGCACTTTCTCGGTATAACGCGCGATATGTGCGCCCATAACCTTTTCCCATGATGACATGATACGGGTTTCTGTAATCTTGCTATCAAGGCGGTGCCTTTTTAGCACCTCCCGGATTAGGTCCCCCAGCGGTCGTGTGTTGGATTTGGTCATGGCACTGATCTTATGATGACTGATTCAGGATTTTAGTGTTGGAAACGGTTCCTTGTTGCATCCTGAAGAGCTTACACTCTGAGGGAATCTTTTCAAAGAGTTTCTCCAACCTGTCAGGATGGGTGTCAGTAACGAATACCTGTCCGAAGTCCTCACGGCTTACCAACTGCATGAGCTGCTTCACCCTGCTCTCGTCCAGCTTGTCAAAAATATCATCAAACAGCAGGATGGGATTCAGCCCTTTGATCTTTTTGGTAAAGACGAACTGAGCCAGACGCAAAGCGATAATGAAGGATTTTTGTTGTCCCTGGCTCCCGAATTTCTTGACTGGCTCGCCATGGATAAGAAAGGAAAGGTCATCTTTATGGATGCCCACTGTAGTATGCTGAGCGATACGGTCTTTTTCCCGTGCTTCCTCCAGAAGGCTTTTCAGATCGGTATCATGCAGGCCTGAGTCATAGGTAATATCTGTTTTTTCGTTATCGTGGCTCAGAAAAGCATAATACTCACGAAATACAGGCAGAAAGGATTGAAAGAAATGCAGACGTTCACGAAAAAGGTAGCCTCCGTTATCAATGAGATGTTCATCCCATATGGATAGAGCTTCCCGGTCGAAACGCCTTTTCTCGGCAAAGATCTTGAGCAGGGCATTTCGCTGCTGCAATGCTTTGTTGTACGTGATTAGCTTGTAAAGGTACTCTCTGTTGTATTGTGAGATGACGCCGTCCACGAACTTACGCCGCTCTTCACTGCCACCAAGGATCAGCCGGCTGTCGGCCGGACTCAGCAGCACAAGCGGATATGAGCCAATATGGTCTGACAGGCGGTCATACTCCTTTTTATTCCTTTTGAAAATCTTTCTTTGCCCACGCTTCAGGCCGCAATACAAGCTGTCTGTCTTCCCGTTAACCTTGTATTCGCCCTGGATCACAAAGAATTCCTTTTCGAAGGAGATATTCTGAGAATCGATGGGGTTGGTAAAACTTTTACAGAAAGAGAGGTAGTAAATCGCATCCAGCAGGTTTGTTTTGCCGGCCCCATTATGACCGGCAAAACAATTGAACTTAGGAGACAGGTCAATTTTTAAGTCTTCCAGGTTTCTGAACTGTACCACACTAAGCTGCTGGCAATACATCATGATGATTATCTTGTTTGGGTATGCGCATTACTTGTTCATGCCGCCGCATACGGTAAATACCTGTCCGGTAACATAGGCCGCCATGTCCGAAGCAAGGAATATGGCCATGTTGGCCACGTCCTCCGGCTGACCGGCACGCTTGAGTGGTATTTGTTCAGCCCATTGCTTCCTGACATCTTCCGGCAGTTTTGCCGTCATCTCGGTTTCGATAAAGCCTGGTGCAATGGCATTCACCCGCACATTTCGGGCACCTATCTCCTGGGCCACGGATTTGGTGAAGCCTATCATGCCCGCTTTAGAGGCTGCATAGTTTGCCTGACCCGCGTTTCCGCCGATGCCAACTACAGAACTCATGTTGATGATACTGCCCTGGCGCTGCTTCAACATATAGCGCTGCGCAGCTTTCGTCAGGTTAAAAGCAGATTTCAGGTTGATGCGAAGCACATCATCCCACATCTCTTCGGTCATGCGCATCAACAGTGTATCACGTGTAATCCCGGCATTGTTAACCAGGATGTCGATACGGCCAAACTCGTTGACAACCTCCTTTACCAGGTGCTCGCTATCAGCAAAACTACTGGCATCTGAGGCATAGGCTTTTGCTTTCACACCAAGGGCTTCAAGCTCCTTTTCCAGTTCTTTTGCCTGATCATCATAAACCAGGTCCGAAAAAGCCACCTGAGCACCGGTCTCTGCAAATGCTATGGCGATGGCCTTGCCAATCCCACGGGATCCGCCCGTTACCAGGGCTGTTTTTCCTTCTAATATTTTCATTTCACTTGTTTTGGTTATACAATCATATTCAGACTTATCATGAAAATCATAATTATATCCATTTGATCAGGTTAAAATCCTGGCGGTGTGCCAGCTCCGGGTGTTTGGGAAACACACGGAAGGCATAATTAAAGTCTCCTGTGCGCTGGGCCGGCACTTCACACTTGAAGGTAACCTGGCTGCCCTTACTCTTCACCTTCTCCATCTCATAAACGGATACCATTTCCCGATCACCACCCGGTGATTTCCGCGAAAAAACCACTTCCACACCAAAATCGGAATCTTTGATATCATTCACCTCAAGGGTGAGTTCTGCCAGGAAAAGGTCGCCCAACTTCAGCTCTTTGCCCGAATTGCTCAACAATTTTTTATCCACAACCTGTATGGTATCCCATGCACGCAGCACCTTGTTCTTCCAGTATACCATGGCCCTGGCCAGTTTGAAATCATCCTGACGGAAGCGTTCAGATGATTGGAACAACTCATTGTAATACTGCTCAAAGTAGTCGTCCATCATTCGCTTATTGGTATAATGTGGCGCTATTCGGGCAATGTTGTTTTTTATCCATCTAACCCATTCTGCAGGAATGCCTTTTTCGTTTTGATCGTAAAACATAGGCGTAATCTCTGTTTCAAGGGTGTTATAGATGGTTTCAGCATCCAGCTCGTTCTGGAACTCCTGGTTTTCGAAAGTTTTCTCTTCCTTAAGCTGCCATCCGGCTTCCTCGGTATATCCTTCTGCCCACCAGCCATCGAGCACACTGAAGTTCATAACTCCGTTCAGTGCAGCTTTTTGGCCGCTGGTACCGGAGGCCTCCTGAGGTCTTGTGGGTGTATTTAACCAAATGTCTACTCCCTTCACAAGTTCCCTTCCCAGCTCCATGTCATAATCTTCCAGGAAGATAATCTTCCCGCGGAATTCCTTTCTTCTGCTCACTTCAAGAATGTGCTTTATCAGCTCCTGTCCTGCTTTATCGGCGGGGTGGGCTTTACCTGCATAGATAAACTGCACGGGCCTTTCGGGGTCATTTACAATACGTGACAATCTTTCCAGGTCATTGAACAGCAAGTGAGCACGTTTGTAAGTTGCAAACCGGCGTGCAAATCCAATAGTCAGGGCATCTTCATTAACTGCTTCCATGAGCTGATAGATCTTCCGTGGAGTCTCCTGGCGGCGTGACAGGTTCTGCAGCAATCGATTTTCAATATATTTCAGAAGGTTTTTTCTGTTTTTTGAGCGCAGATCCCATATTTGTTTATCAGGCACATCATAGATCTTTTCCCACTTCTTGGCACTGCTTATGTCTTCAATGAATTCATTACCAAACGTGTTCCTGTAGAGCTCCTGCCAGTCGCCGGCTGTCCAGCTGCCATAGTGAACTCCGTTAGTTACGTGTCCGATATGGATTTCTTCGGGGAAGTATCCGGGATAGAGGTCTCTGAACATATCGCGTGCCACCTTGCCATGGATAAGGCTCACACCATTCACATGCCGTGCCAGTTTGGCTGCCAGAACGCTCATCGAATAATCCTCTTCGGGGTTCTGGGGGTTCATCTTGCCGAGGCCCATGAAGGTCTCCCAGCTGATGCCCAGGCGGTCGGCATAGTGTGGCATATAGGTACGTAACATGTCTTCACTAAAGAAGTCATGGCCTGCAGGAACGGGTGTATGCGTGGTAAAGAGGCTGCTGGCACGTACTGCTTCCTGGGCCTCATGGAAACTGAGTTTTTCATCCTCCACATACTTGCGCAGGCGCTCTAGGCCGGTAAATGCGGCATGGCCTTCATTGCAATGATACACTTCCGGTTGCAAACCAATCGCGTCCAGCATTCGGATACCTCCGATACCCAGGAGAAACTCCTGCTTGAAACGATTTTCCCAATCGCCGCCATAGAGCTGATGAGTAACAAAGCGGTCTACAGATTGGTTTTCTGAGATGTCGGTATCCAGAAGATAAAGGGGGACACGCCCTACGTCAATACGCCATACCCGGGCATGCAGAGTGCGGCCTGGGAAACCGATGCTGATCTTCACGCGTTTTCCATCTTTGTCGCGTACCGGCTTGGCAAACATACTGGCAAAATCATGGGGGTGATAGGTGTCGAGCTGTTCTCCGTGCAAAGACAGGCTCTGAGTAAAATACCCATAACGGTATAACAATCCGATACCGACCATGTCTACATTGTCATCACTGGCCTGCTTTAAAAAATCCCCGGCCAGCACACCAAGTCCACCGGAATAGATTTTAACGTTCTCATTCAAACCATATTCCATGGAAAAATAGGCAATCTGTTTTGTTTTCTTATGGTTACCCGCCTCCATGTAATCCTGGAATTTCTTCTCAACACGATGGTATCTTTCCATAAATTTTTTATCTTGCTTCAGGCGGTCATAATCCTCCATAGAGAGTTGATCCAAAAGCTCTACGGGATTCTTGTTCGTTGACTCCCAGACGTCCGGTTCGATCCGCTGAAACAGTCTCCGTGCATCATCATTCCATGTCCACCAGAGATTTTTCGCAATCTCCGGCAGGGTCTTCAGTTCTTCGGGCATACTGATTCCGATACTTATCCTTTTCCACTTGGGTCGCATACTTTCAATTGGGGGCATAGCTACACTTCTTATAGGTTGTTTTTTGTCTTTATATTGATGATATCGTTCTCCTGCCGTCTCCAGGGCAAGGTCAAAGGCTTCCCTGTAAGCATCCATCTGTTGATCCCAAACGACGGTCAGGGCAATATCTTTTGCCTGTTTCCGGGCAGGTATCATGTTTTTATGGCACACAGGGGCATGCAGATCTTTCGCTTTCGAAAATCCCTCTTTTGCTGCCCCGGCAATCCAGTTTGTCATAATATCTGTCATATCGGCTACTGGCTGCTCACCTTCCTGGTCGCCACGGGTAATCAGTTTCAAAGCTTCATCGCTAGCCAGGTCCGGCTTACTGACGACCCATATACCAAACCCTGAAAGGTTTGCGGAGATAGTGGGCACCTGCATCACGATGCTTTCCATGGGTGTATAACCCCAGGGTTCATAGTAGGATGGGAATGCCGTAGCATCAAATCCGGGAAGCAAGTCGAAGTAGGTCATCTGGTAAATGCCATCATTTCCATTCAGATAGGCGGGGGTGAAAATAACCTTTACTTTATCTTCCGGCAGGTTGAGAAGGCCAGCCTGGCGCAGGCGCTGCATGATGGTGTCATGATCTGGCCCGGCAAGCCTGTGCGTCAGATGTTCTTCGCTGAAGGGATGGTCAAAATCAGGGTTTTCGATCCTGGCAGGCAGCTCTTTACGGAAGCCTGTCTGATGTCCCGGCACCATGATAAAGGCCACCATGGGCTTTTCCAGCTCTGTTTTATTCAGCTTGCCCAGGGCATCGATGAAAATGTCAATCCCTTTGTTGCGGAATTCGTAACGACCACTGTGTCCGATCAAAAAGCTGTCTTCGGGAAGATTCTGCTGCAAAAGGCCCCTTGCAACGGTCAACAGGCGCGATCTTGCAGCCTTTCTTTTTTCTCCGAGCTCAGCATCCGGGATCAGCATTTCCTGCCCGATCCCGTTAGGTGTGACCACATGAGGACGCTTCCCAATGACATGCTCACACTCATTTGCTGTGCTTTCCGAGACCGTGGTAAAGGCATCGGCATTTCCGGCAGCTACCTTCTCCAGACTGTATTTCGACAACACTCCCAGCTCATTGGCCTTGGCTTCTGCATCGAGCCTTTCCAGCTGCTGATAAAGATCCTGGCCATGCCCGGCAATGGCACGCCCTACAACGGTCGCGTGGGTGGTAAAAATCGTTCCAGCCTGGGGAACACGGTCCCGAAGATACAGTACGCCACTGCCTGTCATCCACTCATGGAAATGCGCTATCAGCTTGTCGTGGGCGGTCATGTGGAAGTCGTAAAAACTTTCAATGACTTGTCCGGCAGCATAACCAAACATGGCCGGCTCGGTGTAGTCCCACTGACCACTTAGGGAATTCAGTCCGAATTTCAACCAGTAATCGGAAAAGATGTCATCTTTTTTCCCGAAAAGGGGCGTAAAATCCACCAGAAAAGCAATCGGATTACCTGGAACCTGCCAGCGTCCTATGCGGACATGGATGTTCTGCTTAGCGGCATATTCGCGCCATGCCCGAAATAATTCAGTATCCTCTTCAAACTCGGGGTTGCGGTGGGCTTCCTTCCACACATCCGGGCCGATACAAATGTAATTGTCTTTCTGCTCCGCCGCCAGGATGGGTGCCTTGGTGCTGATCACCGTATGGATGCCGCCGATCTTGTTGGCTACTTCCCAACTTACTTCAAAAATATAGTCTGGACTCATGTTTTCTGTTTTATGTGTATTCATGTTTTCTAGTCAACCAAAAAGAACGTGAAATTACAAAAAATATTGAAGGTAGAAATTACAAATGATCCTCCTTTGCACTTCAAATGAAGAGAAAGAGACTTTAGCGCGGCAGTAAATGAACAAGCCGGTGAAAAAAAGCCCGGTGGCTTTAACAAACCGCCGGGCTTCCTGGTCAAACACACGTAATAGACCAAAGGTTTATTGTTTCATGATCTTTTGTGTGCTGGTGCTTCCATCTTCAAACTGCAGTCTGAGGAAATAGATACCAGGTTGCAGTTCACTGGCAGAAAGCAGCGTTTCTCCATCCGTTGCCCGTACTTCACGAACCACCTGCCCCCGGGCATTAAGTAACTGCACGGTTTCCAGGTTATCAGCACCTGAAATGCGGATCTGATCACTAAATGGGTTGGGATAAACAGCCATCGTCTCTTCTCCTGTTTCCGGTACGCTCACCCAAATTTCAAAATCATCCCAATCGCGGGCCGTAACCTGTATATCCTCCTGGTACTGGCTTACAAGCACGGTAATGATCTGTTCTTCATGCGGAATCTCATCATCAATATACTCTGCATCAAAAAATGATGTACGGAAAATGCCTGCACCACTGGGGTCATAAATGGTGTAGTTATCCCCGGCATCAAACGTGGCTCCGGCATCTTCGAAAGTCACCTGCGACAATTGAATGAGTTTGGCCTGATCGTCGTAGGTGAGATCATCGAGCTGACGTGTTTCAGGAACCAGCTCATTGCCCGTTGAAGTAGGCTCACCAGGGTCAGCAGAAGGGGTAAACTGCAGCATGTTGTTGTGCTGAGTCAGCATGCCAGAAATGCCGGTAATCCCGTCATAGCGATCATAAGAAGTGGCAATGATGCCATCACTGTCATCGATCATGATGGCAGCGGTTTCGTCCTGGATGAATTTCTGGTTTCTGTAATCCATCTGGTAGGTGAGGATAACCTCGCCGGTAAGCGTATATGGAGTGTCAAACTCACCCGCGCGTAATGCAGCGATGTTTTCCATCTCTTCCGGATCATCTTCATAAACCTCGACGCTTACATTGTCCAGCAAAATATGGTTATCCGTGGTATTTCTCAATGAGAAGATAAACTCACCAATATCCGTGGTATTGGCAGCGGAAACAAGCTGCGAATATTCTTCCCAGTTATCAGGGTCTGCATCGATATAACTGTTATATGGAGCATAACCGTAACCGGTTTCGCGGTCATCAAATAAGCCGGTGCGAATTTCGCCGTGCCCCTTGATCCAGAAAGTGATCTGGTATGTAACACCTTCATCAAGATTGGCGTGCTGACTTGTAAAGCGTTGATGACCATCCGATTCATTGACAAGCTGTGCAGAGTAGCTCCCGGTGTGCGCATCGGCATCATACTGATTCACATTACCCGCTCCGATATTGGATCTGTCGCCATACCAGCATTCAGGTAGTCCATCACTCCAGTGTTCGAAATCGCCATTGCAGATAAGTGCATCCGGGTCATCCATGATCTCGGTGGTGAAGGTCCATATTTGGGGGTCTGCAATGCCTTCAAAATGGTTGCCGGCGATGTCGGCGATGGCGTCATCATCGACGAGCACATAATAGGTTGTTTCGTGATTGAGTGCTTCGTCAATTTGCACGTGCACTTCATCTTCTGCTATAGTAACATGGTCGCCATCGGCGGGGATCGATAAAACGAGTTCATCATCGTCGTGGCGATAGATCTCGATATGGCCTTCTCCTGCAAATACGTCCTCATCAAACCACATTTTCAGCGTGGGCTCCAGGTCAATGTTTTCGCTACCGCTTTCCGGCTCCTTGTCTGTCAGGCTTGGATCTACATCATCAATCACCTCAAACAACTCCGAATCCTCGTAAAATGAGGGGTCGTTATTATCCGAAACCCGGAAAAAATACATGCCGTGCACGCCATTGGGTACCTCAAAAGTGATCTCTTCCTGATCTCCGTCAAGCACTTCACTGTAGTAAGCTTCATCCTCACCTTCCCGGAATCGCTCAAAGAGCAGCTCGGTAATGTTTTCCGCTTCCCAGCTGAAGGTGACGTCATCGTGGGTATAAAAGGTATCATCTGCACCGGGTCCTATAATCACCAGGATGCGTTCCTCGCCAAGGACCGTTACCTTGTAATACTGGATGCTTTGGTCTTCTGCTGTGACTTCCACAACGACCACATCTTCAAATTCGATGGGATGATCTTCAAGATCTTCTTCGTCAACCACCACATCATTCACGGTCACTTCATAGGTAGCCAGCTCGTGGTTGGGTTCCACTTCGATGCCTTCAAAACCGAAAAAGTCTTCCACATAAAGGGTGGCACCATCGTCGGTTTCGGGGTCATCCACTTCGATGCCGCCAAGGTTAAGTACGTTGATGTCGCCGATGGTAAATACGGCCAGGCTGTTGTCTGAGCTCTCCGTGGGTTCCATGGCGGTGATCAGGATATCATCCACATGCCAGTTTCCGTTATTGTCTTCATCCGACTCATACTGGAATGCGATATGCACGGTTTCCTGGTAGTCGCTAAGGTCGATGTCACCTGAATGCGTCCACGAGCCGTAACCACCTCCTGTATGTGGATCCAGGTCCGCCTCAAGCATTGTCCATGTTGCATTGTTGGGATCTTCTCCTTCTGTGTAATCTGAAGATATATGTACAGATAAGGCGTCACCCTCCCGGAAGGCTGTCTGGCTGTAGAAAGAGAAAGTAACTTCTTCCATGTCAGCGAGATCTATTTCCGGACTAAAATACCAGGAGTGCGGATAGGCAGGATCGCTTTGGTATTCCGTGATCATGGCATAATAATTCCCCGCAAAGTCATCGATCGTCCAGGTATTGGCCCCGTCAATGAAGTCATAAACGGTCCATCCTCCGGAAAACAGGTCTTCATCTTCAAAGTCCTTTTCGAGGATGAGCATTCGGATCAGGTATGTTTCTTCGGCCACATTGCTGGGATCGAAGTCATCAGCGAAGGCTCTTGCTTTAATGGTCACATCCCCGGTAACATCGATCGGATCGGTATACAACATGTCATCCTCGGTGGGGTCAGCCCCGTTCAGGGTGTAATAGATGTCGGCCCCGGGCGTGCTTGTGGTGATCTCCACCTCCACATCTTCAAAGAAAGTCCCTCCGGATGGTGAAAATACCGGGGTAGCCACGGTGGTCATCTCTCCATAGGCCACGAACTGCCCGATATTGATGCGGCCGTCGTTGGTGTCTCCACCTCCGTCAATTTCCAGCTGAAAATCTTCGGCGTCGAAGCTTTGCGGACCATCCGGGAAGGTATAGGCATATTCCTGGTACACCTGGTAATCATCGAACCAGTCTTTGTTGATGGTGATCAGGGTTTCCCAGTTATCTCCGCCGTCGTAGCTGACTTTCAGGTCGCGCTGTTCGCCGCTTCCAAGCATCCAGTCGCGCAGCTGCAGACTGAAACCCGACATGCCGTTTACCTGCGCCGTGTTGTGCAGCGTAAAGACATCGCGGTCGCGAAAGGAATAATCCGAGCCGCCATAGCTTTCACCGGAAGTGCCCCTGACCGAACTGGTGCTGTGGAAGTACCAGTCCCCTTCGGTATAAGATTTTTCATTGTACCCGGTCATGGAGCCTTCGGACCACCAATTGTCATCCACCCCAAACTGGGTGGAAAAGAGTTCGTCAGCTGCAGCCGGCATGCTGAATAAGAATAGGATGGCAAATGCCCCTAATGCTCTTGTAAATGTAAATATTTTCATACATCAATGCGTTTTATGGTTTGTATCTAATGGATTTGTTTGAATTTCTATGGTAAAGTTAAGAAAACGTACGGAGAGAAGTATGGGTTTGGCAAGAAAATTACAAAAGCTTAACAAAAGGGGTTTTACCTGGCTGGCGAAGGTATCTTCACACGGATGGTAAAATCTGACAACACGTTCATATAGTGAATGAAAGCATCATAGGGGGAGTTGTATGGATTGAAATACTTATGGACGTCGCCATCGGAGAACCACTTGGTACACATGTAATAAAAGTGATCGCTTGTTTGCAGCAGGCGCCAGGTGCGCAGGAGTTTCTCATCACCGGTATGGTAAACGTCCTTTTCGAGTTGATAGAGTTTTTCGAAAGCCTCATCCTGAAGCTCATTGCCAAGCCAGGCGGTAAGGTCGCGCTCCTCATCGGCCCAGGAGATGGGGTAGGGGACATCCAGTTCTGTTTCAGGCTTTAATTCTTCAGCCAGCATACCCGGGGTTTTAAAGCGCATCCCAGCCTGCTCAATGGCGAGGGCAGGAAAAGCTTCCAGGAAGTCGAATATTCCGGTCTCCTTCCATTGATGCTCACCGAAAGTTTCGTAGTCCATGAACAAATTGATCACTTCATCACCTGGTGCGGCCTGTTGAAACCACGAAACAAATTTTTCGGCTGTTAGCGGCCATTCGTTCCAATCTCTGTTCGAAAACCGGAAAGCAATGTCGTCGGAAAGCCTGAAATTCTTTAACAAAAGTCGCAGTCCGGGTACCTTGGCACTGGCATATAGTTTATTGGGACTTCTCCATCCCAGGATATGTTTGGCACCTTCGGTAAGCATGGTTTTATAACCCTGGTCAAATACCATCTTCGCTATGTCATTGGAATAGATCAGCTCGGTATTCCGGAAGGTGACGGTCTTTTGTCCGAAAAGTTCCCAGATGGCTTGCTTGTGAAGGGATACCTGCGCTTCAAACTCTTTTTTGCTTTTTAAGGAGGCAAGCGAGTGCGCCCAGGTCTCGGCAAGAAACTCTATGGCACCGGTGCTGGCAAGCTTCTGAAAGCTTTCTATCACCTTGGGCGCATATGCCTTAAACTGCTCCAATGCCATACCGGAAATGCTGAAAGCCACTTTGAAGTCATCCCCGTACCTGTCTATCAGTGAAAGCAACACATCATTCGCAGGCAAATAACACTTCTCAGCGACTTGCTGCATGATGAAACGGTTGGCGTGATCATCAAAATACCGGTCGTGATCACCGATGTCAAAAAACCGATACGTGGCCAAACGATAAGGCTGATGAACCTGGAAGTAGAGGCATATGTTCTTCATGGCAACAATATTTTATTAAGTAGTAAGCTGCATCAGACATGCAGCATGTTTTGGTATATCTGTTTCAGCTTGTATGCAGCCTGATCCCATTTGATTCCTTCTACTTCCTTTTTTCCGTGTTTTTTAAACATGTTCATCAAGCCCGGATAATTCAGGGTGCCATAAATGGCATCGGCCATTCCGTCGATGTCCCAGTAATCCACTTTCAGTGCATGTTTCAGCACTTCAGAAACCCCCGACTGCCTGGAGATGATTACGGGTACATTCGATCGCATCGCCTCCAGCGGTGAAATGCCAAAAGGTTCAGAAACGGAAGGCATGACGTAAGCGTCGCTCATGCCATACATCCGGTCTACATCCGGACCACGTAAAAAACCGGTAAAATGAAACCTCGCGCCCATGCCCAGCTCAGCAACCCTCCGGATCATGCGCGGCAACATGTCTCCACTGCCGGCCATCACAAATCGCACGTTGTCATCCCGCTGCAATACCTTATACGCGGCCTCAATAAAATACTCAGGACCTTTTTGGTAAGTAATCCTTCCCAAAAAAGTTACAATCTTTTCAGGAAAGTGTTTTTTAACTTCTACCAGCGATTTGTTTTCGAAGGGCTCCACACCATTATGCACGGTAATCACTTTCTCCGGGTCGATGTCATGCTTTTTGATCACGGTGTCCCGCGTCAGATGACTCACAGCCACCACCTTGTCGGCCGCCTGCATACCCGTTTTTTCAATGGCAAATACCGAAGGGTTCATATTTTCACCCGAACGGTCAAACTCCGTGGCATGCATGTGCACTACCAGGGGTTTGCCACTTATTTTTCGTGCCTCAATACCAGCCAGGTAGGTGAGCCAGTCGTGGGCGTGGATGATGTCAAAGTCATGTGCTTTGGCAATATTTGATGCCACGATGGCGTATCTTTTGACCTCTTCCATCAGGTTTTTTCCATATCCGCCTGAAAAGGAATAGGTCCTGGAGTCCCATTTGATCTTGCTGACCTGGTCAACCGTTTCCAGCTGTTTAACCAGGTCGAGGTACTCCTCTTCCGTGGTATAGGGCAGGAGGGTGGAATCGATCTCAAACAGGCTGATTTTACCTCCTTCAGACTGAAAGACTTCATCTCCGGGATCCACCTCCACGCCTGAAGCACTGATCAGCTGCATACTCCCGGCCGGCTCATCACCATATAGCCTGGGTACAACAAAAAGGATATCCATATCAGCCTTAAGCATGGCTTTTGTTAACCCATAGCAGGCTGTACCCAGTCCTCCGGAAATGTGTGGGGGAAATTCCCACCCGAACATCAGTACCTTCATGGCTTTCCCTTTTTGGTGATGAGTGACTGGATGCGCAGGGTTTCGCCCAGGCTGGGGGCAAAGGAGATAGCACCGCGCGCGTGATGCGGGGGATCTCCCTCATAGATCTCCGACAGGGTGCCAACACCGGCTTCTGTGAGGCATGGCTCCAGTCCTTCATAAAGTTTTTTGATGGGATCCATCCCGTCTGCCCCATATACTTTTTTCCATGCACTGGCATAAAATCCCAGTGGCCATAGCCATACAGTACCTTGATGGTAAGCTGCATCACGCGCCCAGGCGTCCCCGTGGTACCGGCCTTTGTAGTCAGGATCCTGTGGGGACAATGTACGTAATCCCCGGGGTGTCAGCAGCTCATGTGTGGCAACATCGAGAATTGATTTGAGCTGAAATTTATCCAGTGGCGTATGTTTGAGTCCGGCAGCGATCACCTGGTTGGGTCGCACCTGCATATACGGCACACCGTCAAGCACGTAATCAGCCAGATAGCCTGCCTGATCATTCCAGAAAACGTTGTTAAAAGCTTTATGTGCTTTTTCTGTAATGGGATTCCAGTGTTGAATAAAATCCTGATCATCAGATGCTTCCGCTAAAAAAAGAGTGTATTTGAGGGCATTATACCACAAAGCATTGACTTCCACTACATAACCAGAACGCGGCGTATGGCAGCGACCATCAGATCTGGCATTCATCCACGTCAGGGCATCAGCTGCCGGGGTGATGTGCAGCAAACCGTTATCCTGAAGGCTGACGCCTATGTCCAGGCCTTTGGCATAGCCGTCCAGAATCCTCTTCATGACCTGGCCATAATTCTTCCATACTGCCTGCCTGGTTGTGTTGGCCATGCAATACTGAAGTGAATGAAAAAACCACAGGGAAGTATCAGCAGCATCAAAAACGACCTGGTTTCTCAGGTAAGACTCAGGAAACAACGCTCCCTGCATCCGGGCCACCATGTGGTCTATGACATCTTTACAAATACCCCGTTTCGGAGCTGCTTGATTCAGCCCCGGCAAGGCAATGAAAGAATAGCGACCGGAGTAAGAAATCCAGGGGAATCCGGCTACGAGGGAAGCCTGATTGTCTTCTACTACAAAAAACTGTGAGGCAGCGTTCTGCAAACTGTTATGAAATGAGTTCCGGGGTGTCCGTTTCCGTATTTCACTGTCAAAAATCCGATGAAGGGACCCAGGATCTGCCTCTTGCGTACCTATCGAAAATATGATGCTTTCATTTTTCTTTATTTCCGTTTCAAAAGTTCCGGGAACCAGCAGATCCTCAAGTGTCTCATATCCTCTCTCTTCCTCATGGAAGTAATGCAGGTTATGATGCCATCCGGGTTTATGTGTATAGACGGCCTGACTGCCGGAAACCTGCATGTGGAGCCATGGGTAGCCATCATACATGCGTACCTTTACCCCAGAGGGGATCTCAACATGGCGGGTATCATGATAGGCATTTTCCTTACTGAGCTCGTGTATGTTGCGGAAAGCAAGGAAAGGCATAAGACGAAGGCGGGTGGGTGACCTCGCCTCTACCAGGGTATACCGGATCATTACCATGTCTTTATCCGAAACAAACATGGTTTCCTTAGTCAGACGAACACCGCCTACACGGTAGGTGACGACGGGCAGAAGATCTGCAGAAAAATCCCTGATATACTTATGACCCTTGGGGTGAAAACGATCCGGAAACTTGTTAACACCCAGGTTAAATTCTGCATCATGCTGGATGACTGTTTCGTCGACCTGTGAGAGAAGCACGTGATGATCGCCATCCAGCTGTGGTTGTTTGGTAATGAGCAAACCGTGATATTTTCGGGTATTGCAGCCAATAATGGTGGTACATGAGAAAGCGCCCGAAAGGTTTGATCTGACCATTTCCCTACTGAGCGCATATTCCAGGTTAACCAACTGGGTTTTATCAAATTGTATGTATGCCATTGTATATCTTATCTAATAGCTGGGATTTTTCTGTTGTCTAAGATAAGGCATTTCACGATGTTGTGAAAATTAATTTTATGTTAAGGCACAGATAACGCTTATGTCTTTTTACTCCGCTTCATATCTGGCTGCACCTGTTTCTGCTTCACTCCAGGATTTTTCTTCCTGGCGCAGCAAATTTCGCAATCGCTGACTGATGCTTCTTCCATGCAAAGGCTCCAGCTCAGGCTGGCCGGCATTCACCCATGCGGTAAACCAGAAATCGCCAACAGCCTGAACTGCCAATTGCATTTGCCGCTCCACCATGCTTTGCATGCCATCATGAAAGGCCCTGGAAAAATCCCTCGAATAAACTCTGTTAATGGCTTGTCCACGTGTTTCGTGGGAATACATCAGGTCAGCAGGCATATGTTTCCGTAAACTGTCAAAAATTAAATACACCGTGTCTACTTTAAGGTGACTGATTTCTACCAGTTCCCATGCCCGTTCAAGGGGATCAGGCACATAAGAAGCACGTCCGGTGAAATAATCATACTCACCGGCATAAAGCTCCGGCAACCTGCTCTCCCAAAAAGCATGAATGCCGCGCTCATCGGGTGTTCTCCCATTGTAATGTTTTGTGGTATGGAGGGGGGTGCAGGCATCGGCAATGTAATGGCCGATATGCGCCGACTGCAAAAGGATATCATCCATGTCATTGTTTCGGAAAGCGCGGGTAAGCCTGCCCATCATCACGTGGATATGCCAGGGAAGCACTCCGTACTGCATCAGGGTGTCTTCCGTGAACTTTTCCACGGCTTCATCCCAGTTTCGGGGCATCACCTCAAACGGATCTTCTCCAAAATGGTCGATGTCGATGTAATGCCTTGGTGCCTCGCCTTCCACAGCGTGAGCCCTGCGATCCGGGTCTATAGACCGTTCAGAAATGAATTCGATATGGGTTTTATAAAGGCCTATCATCTCTGGTGGCAAAATGAATACGGCCATCCGGTTTATTTTCCGGTGGGCGTGAAAACCAAAGGGATAAACGTGCTCGGCTTGGGTCATCAGAAGGACTAAGAGAACCAGGATCGTGCAGATCGGTTGTTTCATGGTGGAATGGGGTTGAAGTTGGTCACTGGGCACTGGAAAGCCTAAGTTTAAACAATAAACCTTCGAATGCCACTTTTCATCTTAGCCACATTAAAGTTGATCAGAAAGCCAAGGCGGTTGCCGGTTATTTCTTTGTGGCAAATAAAAAGTGACTGCCACAAAGGCTCAAAGACACAAAGGTTCACAAAGTATTTCTGGTGGAAAAACAGATCAGGTAATGCTTCATGCTTATAATACCAAGCAAATTAACACTAAATTAAAATAAAATACAAGTATATTGTGTTTAAAATAGCTTAAATGTCGTCTTTGTTGATTAAGCGGTCGTTGTGATAGATGGGGACGACGGAGGTGGAGTCGGGGGTGAGGCTGTATTCAATGATATCATCCAGGCCGAGTTTTCGCAGGCGATGCCGGTGTGCGGCTTTCTGGATATATGCCACGGGATCAGGGGAAGCAAGCGTCCATAGGTCAGCGGCAGCAATGGCTGAATCGCAGGTGGTATGGAACTTTCCCTGACCCGATTCGATGATTTTTTGCACGGCAGCTCCGGCAAACAGGGAGTCTTCCATACTGAAGCGGTCTTTCCAACCCGCACAGAGGATGACCACGTCCTTTTTAAGCGCAACGGCATGGGCGCAAACGGCCGAAAGGTTTGTAAGGGCACCAATCAACACAACGTTATTGCCTGCTGAAGCCATTCTGATGGCCCGGGTACCATTGGTGGTGTTCATCGTCAGGACTTTTCCGCGCAAAGCAGGATCCATGAAGTTATAAGGAGAGTTGCCAAAATCTGCACAATCGAGTGTTCTTCCATCCCGTTCACCGGCACAAATATATCCACGGGCCTTGTAATCCTCGCTTTCAGCGATGGTCTCCAGCGGGATGATTGCCTTCACCTGGTTGTCAAATGCCGCACACATCGCCGTGGTGGCCCGGAACACGTCGGCCACGATTACCACAGCCTCTTCCGGCGTAAATAAATGCCAGGAGAGAGGCGAATAACAAACGCTCACACTGTAATCACCGGATTCACTATACATAGGCAAAAAAGTCTAAAGGTCGAAAGGTCAAAAAGTCAGGGCAACAGCAAACTTCAAACTCCGGACAGGCCAAGCCCTGTCCCTGCAAACCTAAAACTATTTCTCTTTTTTATAGAATGGCAGCTTCACCACTTTCGCTTTGAGTAGTTTTTTGCGCACTTCAATATAGATTTCCGTGTCGGCCTTGTTGAAGGGCTTTTTGATGTAGCCCATGCCAATGGGCTTTTTAAGTGTGGGCGACATCGTACCTGAGGTAACTTCTCCGATGGTATTGCCTTCGGCATCTTTAATGGGATATCCCTTTCGGGGGATGCCTTTTTCGAGCATTTCAAAACCAGCCAGGCGTCGGGTGATCCCTTCTGTTTTTTGTTTCAGCAGTTCCTCCTTGTTCACAAAATCTTTTTCCTCGGTAAATTTGGTGGCCCATCCCAAACCAGCTTCGATGGGGGAGGTGGTCTCGTCGATGTCATTGCCATACAGCAAAAGGCCGGCTTCTAATCGCAGGGTGTCGCGCGCAGCCAGACCTATGGGTTTGATACCGTATTCCTTGCCCGCCTCAAGCACAGCCTCATAGATCTTCATGCCATCTTTCTTGTCGAAATAGATTTCGCAGCCTCCTGATCCCGTATATCCGGTATTGGAAAAAATCACATCATCCGCATCTGCAAAGCGGATCACCTTAAAGGTAAAAAATGGCATGTCTTCCACGGCTTCATCGGTGAGCTTCTGCATGGCTTTCATGGCCAACGGACCCTGAACCGCCAGCTGGGCAATGTCATCCGAGGCGTTATGCAGGTTGGCACCAATCTTTTCGTTTTGCTTGTTGAGCCACTCCCAGTCTTTCTCAATATTGGAAGCGTTCACTACCAACAAGTATTTTTCCGCATTAAAACGGTAAACGAGGAAATCGTCCACGATACCTCCCTTATCATTTGGGAAGCAGGTGTATTGCACCTTTCCATCTGTTAAGACTGATGCATCGTTAGAGCTTACCCACTGCACCAGGTCGAATGCCTTGGGGCCTTCCACCCATATTTCGCCCATGTGTGAGACATCAAACACTCCCAGGGCGTTGCGCACGGTTTCGTGTTCCACGTTCACGCCTTCGAACTGTACGGGCATGTAAAATCCTGCAAATGGTACCATTTTGGCACCCATCTCTTCATGCTTTTCCTTGAATACGGTGGTTTTCAT
>Ga0207421_10002011_pt1 | contig 25702 bp, 24 predicted proteins | sample SodLakKL_010_SED_4_FD_187542 | JGI IMG/M metagenome (GOLD analysis project Ga0207421, IMG submission 187542) | Alkaline sediment microbial communities from Lake Tanatar, Kulunda Steppe, Russia - 8KL_010_SED (SPAdes) (version 2) | ecosystem: Environmental > Aquatic > Non-marine Saline and... | reverse complement strand
AAGGTTATTTAGCCAAGCGGGCCAAGATGGCCCTTAACGTTTTCTTTCAAAGCGTGACAGGTAGCAGCAGTATCCTGTTTTTAACTATTCTCATATAAAAGGTAAGGCTTATAACAAATTTTAGCTTCCCAAGATCACTTTGTTATAGTTTAGCCCACTTATGGGTCCGCACCCCTCAGCACCAACCGTCCAAAAAAGGCCCCCGTCGCTGACGGGGGCCTTGTGTTTTTGCTTTTTACAGCCTTTTTTCTTCAGAATTTCCTGGTCTTGCTTTAGGAGGCAGGCTTACTTTACATCATCGGCATTCCGCCGCCGGGCATTCCGCCGCCCATGCCGCCTGCTCCTCCGCCGTTATCTTTCTCGGGGAGATCGGTCACCACTGCTTCAGTGGTCAAGAACAGGCCGGAAATGCTGGCCGCATTCTGGATCGCCGAGCGGGCTACCTTGGTCGGGTCGACAATACCGGCCGTGATCATTTTTTCAAACTCACCGGTCAAAGCATTGAACCCGGTTCCTTTTTCCATTCCTTTTAACTTTTCAACGACAACTGTTCCTTCGGCGCCGGCGTTGTTGGCGATCACGCGAACCGGATCGTGCAGTGAGTTCTTGACGATGCTGACGCCGGTCTGCTCGTCTCCAGCTAACTCATTTTCCAGTTTTTCAACTGCTTCGATTAATTCGAGATATGCAATTCCTCCACCAGGAACAATACCTTCTTCCACCGCGGCCCGGGTAGCCGACAGGGCGTCCTCAATCCGCAGTTTTTTCTCTTTCATTTCGGTTTCGGTAGCGGCGCCAACCTCGATTACGGCTACACCGCCGGCCAGCTTGGCCAGGCGCTCCTGCAGCTTTTCGCGATCGAAATCGGAAGTGGTATCTTCAATCTGGGTCCGGATCTGGTTGATCCGCTTCTTGATTGTCTCGGAATCGCCATAACCGTCAACTACTACAGTTTCTTCCTTGGTGATCCGAACCTGGCGGGCCCGGCCGAGCATATCCATTTCGACATTCTTAAGCTCGATGCCCAAGTCTTCCGAAACAACCTGGCCACCGGTCAGGACGGCTACGTCTTCGAGCATCTGCTTGCGGCGATCGCCGAAGCCGGGCGCTTTAACCGCTACACAGGTGAAAGTGCCGCGCAGCTTGTTGACTACCAGGGTAGCCAGAGCTTCGCCTTCAACTTCTTCGGCGATCAGGAGCAGGGATTTGCCCTGTTGGACTATTTTCTCCAGCAACGGCAGCAGTTCGTGAATGTTGTTTACCTTGCGATCGGTAAGCAGGATGTACGGCTCTTCGAGGACCGCTTCCATTTTTTCGGTGTCTGTAACCATGTAGGGGGAAATGTAGCCGCGGTCGAACTGCATCCCTTCGACCACTTTCAGATCGGTGGTAAATCCTTTGGATTCTTCAACGGTGATCACACCGTCTTTGCCGACTTTCTCCATCGCTTCGGCAATCAGCCCGCCGATGGCATCATCGTCGGCGGAAATAGAAGCTACGTGGGAAATATCCTCTTTGGTTTCAATCGGGTTGCTCATGCTTTCCAGTTCTTTGACAGCCGCTTCAACAGCCTTCTCAATACCGCGCCGCATAATCATCGGGTTGGCCCCGGCGGCGATATTCCTCAGACCATCGCGGATGATCGCCTGGGCCAGCAGGGTGGCGGTAGTGGTGCCATCTCCGGCGATATCGTTGGTCTTGGTGGCCACCTCTTTTACCAGCTGGGCTCCCATGTTTTCAAATGGATCTTCCAGCTCAATCTCACGGGCGATGGTAACCCCGTCATTGGTTATCTGGGGAGAACCAAACTTTTTATCCAAAACTACATTGCGGCCTTTCGGGCCCAGAGTTACTGTTACCGTGTCCGCAAGCTGGTTGACTCCTCTTTCCAGCGCGCGCCGGGCTTCATCTGTGAATATGATCTGTTTTGCCATATCATATTACCTCCTTCTCATTTGTTAAATTACGTGGATAATAAACCGGTAAGCGATAATGCCTACTCAGCGATGGCCAGGATGTCATCCTGCCTTAAAATCAGATACTCTTCGCCGTCGACCTTTACGTCAGCACCGGCGAAACGGGAAAAGATTACCTTGTCGCCAGCCTTTACTTCCATGTCAAGCTTGGTGCCGTTGTCAAGGACCTTGCCTGATCCGACAGCCACTACTTCGCCTTCCTGTGGCTTTTCCTTGGCCTTGTCGGGAATGACAATACCGCTGGCTGTTTTCTCTTCAGCTTCCAAAACCTTAATAACAACCCTGTCTGCTAATGGTTTGAGGTTCATTCAACCTGCCTCCTTTATCTTTTTTTTCTTATTAGCAGCACTCTCTAAAAGTGAGTGCTAATAATTTCGTGATTCATAATACCGCAAACCCGGTAGACGGGCAAACAGAATTAAAGGCCCTTTCGGGCCCTTAAACGAACTCAGTGGCATCTATTCTTATATTCCTCTATATTTCTTGGTTTTTCTCCTTACAGCGCCTTAATCTTGCTTAATCTATTTTTAATCGCTCCTTAAAAACAGCCCAGCTGGCATTCCACGATCTTAACTTCCAGCTCGTTGCAGGCTTTACCGACATCCGCCGGTTTCAGGCCGGCTTCCTCGGCAATGGCAAAAGCCTTCCGGCAAGGCAGCCTGGAGTTGTCGGCCTCAGCCTGAATCCTTTCCTTTAACTTGTCCTGATCCATTGTCACACCTCCTCACCTAGACGTAGATAATTTCCCCTTTAATATTTTTGCCGTTGATTGACAGGCGCCCGCAGGTAGGTTCTGAACGTCGGCGCGGATCAATGGCCGAACCGGGATTAAAAAACAGGATCCCGTTATACAGTTTGGAAATTGGCTCATGAAGGTGCCCGAAAATCACGGCATCGGGCTTTTCCGGGTTGAAGATTCCTCCAAGCTGTTCCGGATCCGCCCGGCGGCCGACCAGGTCTCCATGCAGGAGGCCGATCGACACGTTGGCGGCCTTGATCAGCTTGACCTTGCCCAGGCGGTTCTGCAGGTGGGAAGGATCCATGTTTCCGGCCACCGCCTCCACCGGGGCAATGGCCTGCAGCTCCTCGATAATCTGATCGTCGACCAGGTCGCCGGCATGAAGGATCAGCTGCACCCCATCGAACAGTCGGAACACTTCCGGCGGTATAAACCGCCCTCGGCTCGGGATGTGGGTATCAGAGATTACGCCGATTTCACCGAGTTCTTGATCGTAGGACACGGTTTTAATCTCGATCATCCAAACACCTGCCACTATCCTTGTTTTCCGCCCCGGTACGCTTCAAATTTCCGTTTAAGCCTTGAATGTTTTTTGATTCCTTCGTTTCTCTTTATATGATAACATTATTTGCCCTTTAGAAATACAGCTCTTTCAGATATAATCAGGTTGATAAAAAACACCAGAAAAAGCCCAAAAAAAGGAACTTTTCAAGGCGGTATAGAAAATATCCGGGTATAGAACTGGAGTAAAACTGGTTAAAAGCGCAAAGTGCCGCTTCCGCCGGCGGCCCGCAGGTCCGGGTTTACCCTAAAAAAAGGATTAGTACAAAGGAGCAGCCGTGATAAAAAAAATTTTACAGGGAGTGTTTATAGGGGTGGCCCTCGTCCTTCCCGGCCTGAGCGCTGGGACGGTGGTCCTGATCCTCGGTTTTTACCGCCGCCTGCTGGATGACATCGCCTCGTTCAACTTTAAGCCGTACCCACCCCTGGTAGCCGGGGTGGCTGCAGGCGGAATTTCCGGCGTCTACACGATCAGTTTTTTGCTCGAACATTTCAGCGTGCTGATCATGTCTTTTCTACTGGGGATGCTTTTGGCCTCGGTACCCATGGTCATCAACTCGCAAAGGAGTTCACAACTGCGCCCCTGGCCATTTATCCTGGGCCTTCTAGGTTTCCTATTCACCTGGTTTTACATTTGCGAACCGACTCGCACCTTTACCGTCCTTCCCCCGGGCGGGTATTTCCATTTTTTCATCGGCGGCACGGTAGCCAGCTCCACCATGCTGCTGCCGGGCGTATCGGGAAGCGCCGTTTTGATCATCCTCAACCTGTACGAAGAGGTCATCTTTGCCTTCAGCACCTGGCAATGGCCTAAACTGGCCTTCTTCGCAGGCGGCTTTGCGCTCGGCCTTATGGTCCTGGCCCGGCTCATCTCCGCGCTGTACCGGCGCTTCCAGGCTGAAGTGTCATTTCTATTGGCCGGCATGGTCATCGGCTCAACCAGGGCCCTCCTGCCGGAGCACTTCACCATCACCTTCTTTATCTTTGCCGCCCTGGGCGCTGTTGTGGTTCTCTATTTCACCCGGGCCCAGCTCCGGTTCCCGGACGGGGTTGAGGAATAAAGTCTCCCCATTCTGATCAAGTTGTTAAGCAAAACTGTCATACATTAAAGCCAGGCCTTCTTCAAGGGATACCTTTGGTTTAAATCCAAGTTCTTCTTCAGCCCTGGAAGGATCGGCATAGGTGTGGAGTGGATCGCCGGCCTGCACCGGTTCGTGCCTGATCCGGGCCGGCTTCCCGGCTATTTTCTCCAAAATGGCAAAAACCCCGTTTACCGAGATCCGGCTGCCGCCGCCGATGTTATAGACCCGGCCTTCGGCTTTTTCAGAAACGGCCGCCGCCAGATTGGCCTCAACAATATCGTCGACATATGTAAAATCACGGGTCTGCTCACCGGTGCCGTAGATGGTCAGCTCCCTGTCTGCCCTGATCGCCTTGATAAAGCGGTGAAAAGCCATATCGGGGCGCTGACCAGGCCCGTAGACGGTAAAATAGCGCAGGCTGACCGCCGGCACCGCGAAATTCTGATGGTAGAGGTTGCAGAGGTGTTCAGCCGCCAACTTGGTCACCCCGTACGGCGACATGGGCTGAGGCAGGTCTTCTTCATGCATGGGCAGCTTCCCCGTATCTCCGTACACCGAGGATGAAGAAGCGTAGACAAAACGTTCCGGCTTACTCCGGCGGGCCCACTCCAGCAGGCGCTGGGTGGCCAGGACATTGTGCCGGGTATAGTGGGAAAACTCCTCTCCCCAGCTGGCCCGCACCCCGGCCTGGGCCGACTGGTGAAAAACCAGGTCCACATTACCCGCCCAGTCCTCATCAATGCCGGTTACATCACGGCGGAGCAGTTTAAAAGCCTTTTTTTCAAGCAGCGCGGCCACATTACCTTCTTTTAAGGACCGGTCATAGTAATCGGTAAAACAGTCGATCCCGGTAACGCGGCACCCCAGGTTGAGCAGCCGCCTGCAGAGATGCGAACCCACAAATCCCGCCGCCCCGGTTACCAGGCAGTGTTTGCCGGACAGGATAGAGCTATAATCACGGCTGCCGGTCCTTTTTTCACTGGTGCTGCCATTGTTGCCGCTGTTATCGTCAGAATTGTTCGGGTGCATTTTATGCTTCCTCCTGTTCTCGATCCCTTATTTCAATCGGAAGGTTTTTTCAAAGGATATCTTTTAGGTTAGCCTGCAGGATTTGATCCGCTTTTAATACCGTGGAGACTTTTCTAGGCCATTAGAACCGTCCCCTTGACATACCGTCCCCTTGACATAGACATGACATAGACATACCGTCCTCCTGCCTGTCCATTAGGCCTGCCCGGCCTGTACTTTATCTCCTGTTTGGGTTAATCAATTTTTCAACCAGGTCCTGCTTGCTGCTTTCATCCAGGGCCAGGTAGTAGGTGTCATCGTCATCCCGGGTAAAATATTCGCCCTGCAGGGAATAATCGTAAATCGCATCCGCTTCCAGGCGTTCACCGGCAAAAAGGGTCAGGGCGGTGACCTGGTTGAAGTTGAAGTCGGTGCGCACATGTTCGCGGTAAGCCGCATAGGTGGGGATTACGTAGCGGAACAGGCCCATCTCCTGGAAGTAGTCAAAAGTAGCCAGGAGCAGTGATTTCTGGCGTTCCATGCGGTTCAGGTCGTCCCGGGCATCTTCTTCCCGGTACGTTAAATAGGTCAGGTAACCGCGGCCGTCGAGCATCTGCGGGCCTGCCTCCAGCGATTCCCGGGGGGTGGGGCCGATCATATCTTTTTCCACGTTGTAGTAAACACCACCCAGGGAATTAACGAGTTGTTCCAGGCCCTGGATATCCATGGCGATGTAATAATGGAGCTCGATCTCATCCCAAAGTCCGCCGATCGTATCCACGGCATAGCGCATCCCTTCAGCGTGCTGCTCGTCCAGGCCCTCTCCTTCGGCTGCATCAAAGCCGTAGCTGTAAGACTGGCGGATCCGGTCTTTATCCCCGGCGTGGGCTATTTCCACGTATGAATCGCGGGGCACGGCCAGCAGGGTGACTGAATCCCGGTCGAAATTGACTGAAGTGATCAGGATGGTGTCCACGAAGTAGACCTCGCCGAAGGTATTGTCCTCGCGGCGGTTGTGCAGGCCCATCACGGCGACATTGACCACCCGTTCATCAAAATATTCCTCGATGTCCCCGCCGCTGCCAAAATCGTGGCGGAACAAGGAGGCCGGGTCGTAGTAAACCTGGTAAACGCCGTAAAAGATGATCGAAAAAGAAACCAGGATGATCGAAAAGACAATTCCCAGCGAAATATAAAGTTTGATTTTACCGGACAGGTTGTTCATAATGTTCCCTGCCTTTAGTTCCGGTTATCGTTGCTGCCGCCATCGGCGGCAGGTTCTTCCTGCTGTTCCGGTTCTAAATCTTCCTGGTTCTCTGCCCCGGATTCTCCCTCTTCATCTGCAGCCGGATAGTCCCCGGCGCCATCACCGGCGCCGTCACCCTGATCCCCGGGCCCGCCGGGCTGATCATCCGGGCCGGGCTGTTCTTCTTCCGGGTTATCGTCAAATATGCTCGGCCTGTCATCGTCCCTGAGACGTTTTTCCCTTTCTTCTTCCCGGCGCAGCCGTTCCTGTTCTTCCAGGTATTCCGGACTGTCCTCCAGCACAATCGGCGGCCACCGTTCGGCCTCAACCCCAAATACTTCACTGATAATTTCAAGCCGCTCATCCTGCCTGAGGATCTGGTACCAGATCCCGTCCCTGGTCTGCCCGTCGCCCGGCAGGACGTGGAATTCGAGATCGTCTACTGTCAGGTCCCTGGCAAAATAGGCCAGGGAAGCAATCTGGGTATAGCTGAGGTCAGTTTCCACGTAATCTTTGTAAATCCGGTAGGTGGTGGGTATGTCGGCCAGCTTGCCCTGCTCGCGCAGGTAGACAAAAGTTTCCCTGAGCAGGTTGATCTGCCGATCGATGCGCCCGTAATCCTGGTCGGTGGCCTCGTCGCGGTACTGCAGGTAGCGCAGGTAAGTTTTACCGTCCATAACCTGGGGGCCTTTGGGGACCAGGACCCGGCCCACTTCCCAGTGGTGGTCATATATAGTTTCCTCAACTTCGTAGTAGACGCCGCCCATGGCGTCGACCAGTTCGATTACCGAGTACATATCGACCGAAATATAATAATGAACCGGGATGTCGCCCAGGGTATGGCTGATCGTGTTCAGGGTGTATTTAATCCCGTCTTTATGGCTGTCCTCGCCGTCACCGTAGGCGTAACCTAAAATATAGGAGTGGTTGATCTTGTCGTGCATCCCGCCCATGCCATAGATCGGTACGTAAGCATCGCGGGTTATGCGCACCACCGACATTTCTTCGGTGGCAAAATCTATGGATAGCACGGCGATCATGTCCGGGCGGAACATCTCTTCACCCATCCTTTCCCGGCTCCAGCCGCGGTCAAAACCGAGCACGGCAATATTGACGATTCGATCAGAAAAGGCCATATCCACTTCATGGTCCTGCTCAAAGGTGGCGTCGTCCAAAAGAATGCGCTGCGGTTCCTGCACATCGGTATAAAGCGAATAGGCATAGGTGCCCACTCCGGCCAGCAGTAACAGCAGGGCTCCGCCCGCGGCCAAAAGGGCTTTTTTCAGGCGCCTTTTTTGCCCCCGGCGCCTTTCGCCTCTCCCGGTGTATTTTTCCTCATCGGCCCCCCAACCGGCATCCCAGGGGCCGAGCTCGTCGTACCAGTTCGGTTCGTCCAGGCCCAGTTTGGCCGCGCCCTCTTCTTCTCCGGAAGCCTGGCGCTCATTTTCCGGCCGGTTTATTTCACTTTTTTCCCGGTTCAGATCTTTTTCCTGGTTCCGGTTTTGATCCCGGTGTTGATCCCGATCCCGGTTTCCGGTCATCAGCGCAAGCCTCCCTTCTTGATCCAAATTATAACATACAGGGAAGGGTTTCAACCTTCTTGCCGCTTAAATAGCTCTGGTCGGTCCAGAGGTAGTCCCACTCCCCGAACCGTCCCACGGGCAGGATCCCTTTTTCGGCAAGGTAGTCCCGGACGATCTTGCGCCTGCCGGTCATCCCTCTTTCAAAAACCACGTTGGCATAGGGCAAAATCCGGCAGTCGGTAACGGCAATATCAGAGGCGGACAGGAGGCCCATTTTCCCCACCGCCCCGATCACATGCCCTTCCAGGTCTTCCAGTGACACCGGCAGGGGCTTATAACGGGAAAAGTAGGTTTCAAATTGCAGGGAACTGCAGCCTTCCGGGACGTTATCGGGCGATTTGCGGTAGGGGGCATGGACCCGGGCGGGCATGATATCGCGGTCATAGATGTAGAACCAGAGGTGCTCTCCGGCCTCAGGTGCATTAAGCCCAATCGAAACCAGAGCAATCGAAGTGGCCCACAAACCTTCTGCCGCTTCTTTAACCGCAGCCGGCGTCCCATCGATCATTTCCGCCATTTCCGGCAGGGGTGCGCTGCTGACCAGGTACTCGTAATATTCCCTGGTCCCGTCCCGGCATTCCACGAAACGTTTTAAGGGATCAATCCGGACCGCTTCTTTTCCGGTACGCAGGTCCAGGCCTTCAACCAGCGGGTCGAGGATGGCCCTGAACCCGCCGTACCGGGGGTAAAACAGTTCCGGAAGGTAATAAGTCAAAGGAGTCCGGTCGGTCATGGCCCCGAAAAGGACCTCTTCCAGGGAAGGGCGGTAGAGGCGGTTGCCGATCCATTCCGTGCTCAGGCGCTCCGGGGGCACGGTCCAGTATTTCTCGGTGTAGCGGACCGGGAACCGGTCGGCGATCATCTTCCCAAACTGTTCGTACAGCCACTGCCGGTAATCAGAAGCTTCGCCCCGGGCGGGGCGCTCAACAAAGCTCTTGATCGCCTCCACCTTTTCTTCAGCCGGCAGGGGATAGAGGTTGTTCTGCACCGGGTGCTTCAGCCAGCGTCCCTGCTCGTAATTGTACGGTTCCGGGCGGTGGGTGATCAGGTCCGCCCTGGCCAGCACTTCAGAATAAGGCTCGTTTTTGCTGAAGGCAAAGTGGACGGCGTTGTCGAAGCGGAAACCGCCCTTGTGAAAATGATCGAGCAGGCCCCCGTAGCGATCACCTGCCTCCAGGATTACCGCTTCCCGGCCGGCCTGCCGGGCATGGTAGGCCGCTGAAATACCGGCCACTCCGCCGCCGATGATCAAGATTTCGGCCATGTCAGCCTCCCCAAAGCTTCTTTATTCAATCCCCGGGCTGCTTCCCGGTTAATCAGGGTGGGTATAGTCAGCAATACAATCCTGAAATCCATCAGGAGTGAATAATCGGAAACGTAATAAAGGTCGTAGCGCAGCTTGTCCCTGGTATTGGTGGCATAGTGCCCTGTCACCTGGGCCAGGCCGGTAATGCCCGGTTTGACTAAGTGCCGCAAATTGTACTCGGGCATTTCCTCCTGAAAAAGTTGGACGAAATAGGGCCGTTCCGGCCGGGGACCGACAATGCTCAGGTCTCCCCGCAAAACATTGTAAATCTGGGGCAGTTCATCCAGGCGGGTGGCCCGCAGGAAGCGGCCCACCGGGGTGACCCGGTGGTCTTCCTCAGCCGAAAACACGGGCCCGCTCTGATCCTCGGCATGATCGATCATCGTCCGCAGCTTGTAGAGGGTGAAGATACGGTTTCTAAAACCGACCCGTTCCTGGGCAAAAATGACCGGGCCGGGCGAAGTTGACTTGATCAGGATGCTCAGCAAAAGCATCAGCGGAAGGGCCGGGACGGCCATCACCGCGGCCATCGCCAGGTCAAAAACCCGCTTGATAAAGAGCTGGCTGAAGGTGGCCTGCATATCCTGGCACTCCACCACCGGGGTGTCGTGGACCTGGGTAATCATGGCCCGGGTCAGGATTATTTCATAAAGATCGGGAACAATAAGCACTTCCCGGCTCTGGTCAAAGCTCTCCCGGATCACCCGGTTCTTCTGTTCCAGCTCCAGGGAACCGGTAATCATGACCGCATCGGCCCTGGGAAGCCACTCCGAAAACTCGTCGACCTTGTCCGGCCCAATAACCTTGATTACCTCAAAAATCCCGCGGGGCAGGCACATCAATTTTTCGAGGGCCTGTTCCACTTCATCGGGGCTGCCGATAACTAAAAGTTTTTTCTGCCCGTGGATCCAGCGCTCCAGGCGCCAGTAAAGGAACCGCCAGCCGATCAAAAGGACCAGCTGGATCACGGGTGCAGCCAGGAACACACCCTGCTGAAAAATAAAGGCCCTGGTCCAGAAGGCAAACAGCACGCTGAACACAGCCAGGCCGATCACGCCCGTAATCAGCGAGCGCACCACCGGCATCATTCCGCTGAGCTGACGGGAGTAAAGGCCCAGGTTGTTGAACAAAAGCACGGTTACCAGGGATAAAAGAGGCAGCAGCAAAAAAAGCGGCTCCAGCTGAAACCCCTGGAGATCGCCGGTTATGAAAACAAAAGCAAAATAAAGGCCCAGGTTGACCAGTGAGATATCCACCAAAGCCACCAGCCACTTTGGGATGCCGCTGGTTTTTACATGCCCCCTGTTGCTGTTAGAACCCATATTTTCACTCCGCCTGAAAGTTCATCGAACTGTTCATCCTGCACTGTTATTTTATGTTACCCTATGGGATTACTTCTTGGCAATCGCGCCTTTTTCCTGCCTTTTCCCACAACAGCAGGATCTTATTCAGGTTTTACAATTCTTTTGTATTCCGGCTCAAAGGGCCGGTAGCGGTTAAGGCCGCGCAGAATCTGGAACAGGTTGCCCAGGTAGACCAGGTAATAATACCACTTCCTGGTTGCTCCTGTCCATACGATAATGGCCAGGTTAACCAGTACGGGCAGCGGTTTCCAGATCAGGTACAGGGGCGGGATCAAAACAAGCCCGGCCAGGACCACAAAGGGGTAAGGGTAGCAGCGGATCAAAGACAAAAGGTCTCCCGCCCTGTAGCGGGCCGCCACTACCTGCCCGGCCCCGTACAGGTTTTTGCCCCGGTAGCGGGGTAAAAAATTTAGTTTTAATCTTTCCGCCAACCCCAGGTAGGGGGCGTAATGATCAACCATAGGCAGGTCAACAGCCCGGACCGTGCCGCTCCGGGCTCGTACCCGACTGTAGAGATCGATCTCTTCCAGCTGGCATACGGCCGGGTTCCAGCTGCCCGCTTTTAAAACTTCTTCCCTCCGGTAGAGCACCGCCCCGCCGTGATACCCGGCCGGGCGCCCCCACTCTTCCACCGGGCCCATTTCTTTGGGGGCCAGGACCACGTAATCGCGCACCTCCGCCACCCTGCCTTTTTGATCCAGACAGCGGTTGCGGGTCCGGCCCACAAAGCCGGCTGTTCCGGGCGGCAGTACTCCTCCTCCCCCTATCTCAAACCGTTTCAGGCGCTCCAGGAAGGAAATAAAATCTTCCCGCAAGACCATGTCCCCGTCCAGGTAGAGGATCCAGCTGCCGGAAGCTTCCCGGGTCCCGATATAGCGGCCCGTTCCGGGGCCGCAGACGGAGCCTTCCGCCACCTGGTACACCTTTGCCCCACCAGCAAGCGCAATTTCAACACTCTGGTCGGCAGAGTGCGAATCGACATAGATCCATTCCACGTCGTCCCCTTCCGGCAGGGACCTGAACAGCTCCGGTAGGCGCCGCTCTTCATTCCTGCCGATCACCACTACCGACAGCCAGGTCCCTGGTGACGAACTCAGGTCTTGTTTATTCTTGCTCAAGCGGCGCTGCACCTTGTTAAATTCACCTTTCAAACCTTTAGATTTATTCAATCAACCGTCTGCCAAATCTTATTTACAATATCCCGCCCATTAAACAGATCCAACCAAAGCCCAGATTAAAAATATGATTTTTATACCTGTTCAAGCACTTCCCTGCTTTAAGCCTGTTTGCGGGCCATGATGGCCTTAATTTCGTGAAAGCGGTTTCGCCAGGTTTGCTGCCGGGCAAAATTGAGGCCGGCTTCCCTTTCTTTCGCCCCGGCGGAAAGGGCATTTTGCAGGGCGGATAAAAACCCTTCCCGGTCCCGGTAGGTATAAAAGGGGCCCTCCATGGCCGTTAGTTCCCTCAGCGGAGGAGCAACGACCGGCAGGCCGCAGGCCAGGTATTCATAAAATTTGATCGGGTTAACGGCCTCGGTTAGCTCGTTCAGCTGGAAAGGAATCAGGCCTAATTCGGCTTGCTGCAGGTAGGCCGGGGCCAGATGATGAGATCTGGGGCCAAGCCAGGTGATGTTTTTTTCTTCCAACAGAGTCTTCAACTCCGGCTTCAGGCTTTTATCGGTCAGGGGACCGATCAGAAGAAAGTGGAGGTTCTTCATGCTCAGAACCCCGTGAGCCAGGGTTTCCAGGTCAAACCGGGTATCTATAGTGCCCAGGTAGACCGCCACCGGCTTCCCGTCTCCCGGAAAATCCCCGGGCGGTTCTGCTGCCGCTTCAAAAAAATGTTCACCGACCCCGTTGGGCAGGTAGTAAACATCCTCCGCCCTTGTTTCCCGGGCCCATTCCAGGAGCGACTGTGAAGTGGCCAGCACAAAGTCAACCCGCCTGATCATTTCCTTTTGCAGTTCACCCACCCCCGGTGGGATCCGGCTGAATTTATCGAGGCGGTCGGCCAGGCGGTAACAGCTCAGGCCGTGGGGAACCAGGTCGAGCAGGCTTAAAGCCGCCGGCCCGGCGCACCAGAGCAAATCGGCCGGAATAAAGCCCAGCTTTTTCAACTGGTTTGCCAGGGGCGGCAGGCAAAAGCGGTACTGGCTGCGCCCGATACAATTGCTGCGCAGCAGGGGGAGGTTATAGTAAAAAAGTAAGCTGAACGGCACCAGCCAGTCAATGCCGCCCACATTTTGAAGCCCTTCCCGCCAGACCCGGAAGCGGTGCCGGTTTAGCGAGTCGAGCTTGAACAGGTGCATGGGGCTAACCGCCGGCCCGAGCCACAGGCAGTCATGGCCTTCTTCCTTGAACAGGCGGATGTACTGGTGCGACCCGAGCGGATCGGGCCGGTCAAGGTTATGTGACTCGGCAAAAACTATTTTCATTTCAAACCCCTTATTACCGCAGCAGGGATGCTTTTAAAATGGCCTTTACCTCTTCCAGGCCGGCCGGGCAGATGTTGTTTCCGGAACGCTCCGGGGTAAACATCCGGTCGGCCAGGGCCAGGGCATCTTCAGCTCCCAGTTTGTATTTTTCAAGCAGCTCCCTGACCCCGATCTTTTCAAAAACTTCCTCCAGGCGTGCCGACAGGTCGCCGATCCCCCCCAGGCCGGCTATCCGGGAGACCATTTCTAAACGGCCGTCATCGTGCCTGGCGTTATAGGCCAGAAGGGCCGGCAGGGTAAAACCGCAGGCCAGGCCATGGGGAACCCCCAGGGTGGAGGTGATCGGATAAGACATCGAATGGGCCAGAGCGGTTTTGGTAATACTGATGCAGACCCCGCCGTAAAAGCTGCCGGTCAGCATCATGGCCCGTTTTTCCAAATCCTGAGGCTTTTCAACCAGCACGGGCAGGGCATCCAGGGCAATATCGATCGCCCGGGCGGCGTAGCTGATGCTGAGCGGGCTGGCATTGCGGTTCCAGACCGATTCCAGGGCGTGGGATAATACATCAAGGCCGGAAATAATCGTCGTTTCCACCGGCAGGGACAGGGTCAGTTCCGCATCAAGCAGGGCCACATCCGGAAAGAGGTCCGGGTGGGCCAGGGAATACTTTTTAGGGCTGCAGTCGTCCCAGATGGTGGCAAAGGGAGTTGCTTCGCTGCCGGTGCCGGCCGTGGTGGGGACAGCAATCACGTAGAGGGGCGGGCTGTCCGGCAGGGCTACTTTCCCGGCCAAATGCTCCCGCAGGGAAAACTGCGGATTATCAAGACCAAGCAGGCAGCTCAGCGCCTTGGCCGTGTCCAGGACACTGCCACCGCCGGCTCCGACCACAAAATCGATATTTTCTTGCTCCAATTTAGTGCGGTGGTTCTCAATCGAGGCGATATCGGGGTTGGGGCAGACCTGGTCCAAAACAATCACCCGGCGCCCGCCTAAAAGCTCCTTGAGCCTTCCGGTGATCCCCCTTGCTGTTGATCCCGGGGAAGTAACCAGCAGGACCTTGTTCATATCCCCTTCCGGCACATGGGAGGCCAGTTCGTTTATAACGCCCGGGCCGGAAACAGCCTGCACCGGGTTGTAAAAAGACCACTTCCGGTCATAAAGCATCTTTATTCCTCCCCGCCTCCGCCATAGTAGCTTCGGGCCACTTCCAAATCCGTGCGATCATCTATCTCCATGCAAAACTCATTTTCCAGCTCCACCGGGTAAAGGCCGAGCCCCGGCAGCAAATTGTTCAGGGCATTTTCGGCGTAAACCTTGAGATCCCCCCTGGCCCGGAAGCGCTCCATCTCTTCCAGCCAGGTCGAAAAAGCCTGCCCGGACAGCCTGTACAAGGGAATCAAAAAGACGCAGTTTTCACCGAAGAGATCGACCCCGATCCTCTTGACCAGGCCGTTTGCCAGTTCCGCCTTAAAATCTTTTTCAGGCAGCTTAATATTAGGGTTGGTCAAAACCGCATCCCGGCGGTCCGCTGCCAAAAGTTTATCCAAAACTTCCGGGTCAAAAACCAGGTCACCGTGCAGGAGGATAACCTCCCCGGGATTTTTATCCTTTAAAAATTCCCCGGCCAGGATCAGCGAATAGATATAGTTGGTTCGCTCGTAGTCAGGGTTGTTGACCAGGCTGACCGGCAGCCTTTCCGGGCGGCCGTCCAGGTAACCCTTGATTTGATCCTCGAACGGGCCGGTGGTAATTAATATATCTTTTAAGCCAAAACGCTCAAAAATATTTAACTGCCGACCCAGGATAGTTTCCCCATTGCCGATTTCAACCAGGCACTTGGGCCTGGCCTCGGCAAGCTCTCCCATCCTCGAGCCTGTTCCTGAATTTAAGATGATCACCTGAATCATTAATAACGGCTCCCTTTCTGCTTTTCCTGTCAGCGTCACAGTCCTGTTACCGGAGTGCAGCCAAAACCATGCGGTTAGATTGGAACAACTGCCTGCTCCCTTTAATGTAATGTAATATTTCCCAGTGTAAAAGCCCCTGGCTTCTTTGTGCCGCGCTTCTTTACCCCGGGGCGCTCAGGACTGTAAAAACTTCATGAAGGCGGCCCTGTTTTGCCGGGGCGCGGTTTTGGGGCGGCCCAGATCGCTCCTGGCGCCCCTGCGGACCCGGATTTCAAGCAGGGAAGGTCCTTCTCCTTCCCTTATTTTTTCCATGGCCTCTTCCAGTTCCTCCTCATTGTCCGCCCGCAGGGCCAGCCGGTAGCCGCAGGCTTCAGCCGCGCCCCGGATATCGATCCGAAAGCCGGCCGTGGCCTGTCCGCCCACCGAATCGTGGGCGCTGTTGTTGAAAACCAGGTGGCAAAAATTTTTGGCTCCGCTGCCGGCATTGATGGCCAGGGCCCCCATGTGCATGATCACCGCCCCGTCGCCGTCAAAACAAAATACCCGGCGCTCCGGCTTTTCCAGGGCGATCCCTAAGGCAACCTGGGAGGCATGGCCCATAGAACCGACATTTAAAAAATCGCGGTTGTGCCCTTCCCCTTTTCCCTCCCTGTATTCGTAAATCTCCCGGGACAGCTTGCCGGTGGTGGAAACCACCACGTCTTCTAAACCCAGGGCCGGCAGGATCTTCTGCACCGCTTCTTCCCTGCTCATCGGGTAAGAGTTTTCCGGCTCATTTTCCGGCCGGTAGGGGCTAAAAGTGCCCTTTCCGGCCACCAGGGCAAAAGGCTCGCTTTTGGTGCGCATATGTTCTGCCGCCCGGACCAGGACTGCTTCTGCTTCCTCGTCCGAGAAGGGCAAGAGGGCATATTCAATACCGAGAGTCTGCAAAAGCGGCAGGGTGACCAGGCCCTGTTTTAAGTGTTGAGGCTCGTCCGGCACTTCCGGTTCGCCCCGCCAGCCGATCAGCAGGAGCACAGGGATGCTGTAAACCATGGGATCGGCCAGGGAAACCAGGGGATTGGTGGCGTTGCCCAATCCGGAATTTTGCATGTAAACCATTCCGGGCCGGTTGGTGGCCAGGTAATGGCCCGCGGCCAGGGCCACGGCGTTGCCTTCGTTGGCAGCCACCAGGTGGCGCGAGGGGGATACGTGGTCTGTAATACAGGCGGAAATATCTGAAAGAAGGGAGTCCGGCACCCCTGCAAAAAAATCGATCCCCTCTTTCTTCAGGGCTGCAAAGAAAAAGCGGCAGTCAATAATTTTAACTCCCTCCCGGAATTAAATGCAGAATATCCTTGATCGGCATGCAGTAATCTTCACTTTCGCAGGCCCGCTCATTTTCCAGGATGCACTGGGCCGTTTTGACCATGGCCGGGTAAGCGCTCCGGAGCAGGTGGTTGGCATAGATGACGATATTGACCCCCGCCTCGGCCAGTTCGTTTTCACTGACCCGGTTGTAGGTGGTCGGAACCGCCACCAGGGCCGCCTTCTTGTTAAATTTGCGGTACTCCCGGCAGAACTCGAATATTTCATCCGGCTCTTTTTCTTTGCTGTGGATCATAATCCCGTCTGCTCCCGCTTCCAGGTAGGCATGGGCCCGCCTGAGGGCGTCCTCCATCCCGGCCTTCAAAATCAGGCTCTCGATACGGGCAATGATCATGAAATCGTCGGTCACCTGGGCCTGCTTGCCCCTGGTGATCTTTTGACAAAAGTTCTCGATGCTGTCCTGTTCCTGTTCGACCTCGGTCCCGAACAGGGAGTTTTTCTTTAAACCGATCTTATCCTCGATGATCACCGCCGATACCCCGAATCTTTCTAAGCTTTTGACCAGGTAGGCAAAATGCTCGACGTGGCCCCCGGTGTCGCCATCCATGATGATCGGCTTGGTGGTCACCTCCAGGATATCGTTAATCGTGTTCAGGCGGGAGCTGGAATCGACCAGCTCGATATCCGGCTTGCCCTTGACCGTGGAATCGCAGAGGCTGCTGACCCACATCCCGTCGAACTGCTTGACCATATCGTCCTGGCTGATCTTGAGTTTTTCCACGATCAGGCCGGTCAGCCCGTTGTGGGCCTCCATGAACCGGACCAGCGGCTTGACTTCGAGCAGTTTCCGGAGACGGTGGATCCGAAGCTGGGGAGTGGTGCCGATATCCTGCAGGGCCTGTTCGAGCATGCTTACCGAAACGCCCTTGGTGTATTCTATTTCTACCAGCTGTCCGCCCCATTGTTTCAGGGTCTCGATTACTTTTTCCCGGATTTCCTGCTGGATCCCGGTTTTCCAATCATCGCCGTGGACCACATAATCGGGTTTCAGCTTCATCAAATTGGGCACATAATCGAGCGTATCCTGGGGCACTACCCGGCTGACTCCTTTGAGGTTTTCCACGATCTGTTTGCGGTGTTCAAAATCAATTACAGGCAACCGCTTGTAGGTAGCAATCACCTCGTCGGTTAAAATACCAACCGTTATCTCACCCAGCTTTCTGGCTTCAGCTATAACATTAATATGGCCATGGTGGATGATATCTGCGCTCATGGCCAGGTAAACCTGCTTCATTTCCCACTCCCCTTTGCCGAAGCTAAAACTCCTTCTACCGTATTATTTTAATATATTACCATATCTGTTCAACCTGCGGTTTCAAAAACAGGCCGGATCATGCCTGTGCTTTAATTAGCATTCGCTACAGGCTTTATAAAAACCTTTTAAAAATATTAATTTGCATACCGGGTGGCACACCCGGATTTAAGCCAAAACTGGTGGATTATTAAAAGCGGCAGAGCAGCGGCGCGCATAGATACCTCAGGAAAAACTGCGCCCCCTTCAGCGCTGCAGGGAACGAAAGGGCGGTCAAATTGGTGGCTGTTAATTTAACGGTGAAGCTGCTGTTTGCTGCTGATCAGGGATTGACCAGGCAAGCATCGTGGCAACAGCCTTATTATGGGGCTCAGCGGTTAAAGCAGGTGACCAGTTTTTCGGGACTGGTGTGTTTGATCGCTCCGTCATCAAAGATGAAAAACCAATCCTTACGCGGTTCCTGCCATTTTCCGTAGCGGTAAACCAGGTAATCCCGGTAGTTTTTCGGGGCGGGAATACTGTCATAAAGGGGGGCGGTTTCCATGAAAAACCGGTCCGGGATCCACATCATGTAAACCTTGTAAGTGGTAGTCCAGGGCCAGTTGTGAAGCGGAACAAACTCCTTCCTGATGAAAAACTCCTGGATAATTCGGTGCGGCAAAGCGTAGAGGTAATAGGCCAGGTTTTTGTTTTTAAAGGGGTAGGGCATGCAGTAGACCTGGGGGCACCAGGCATAATCATTTTCCCGCCTGAAGAGGCTGATGTCAATGTCAAGCGAAGAGCTCTTGAACCGCGGCGAAAATTTGTACTTAAAATTAAGGCCGCGGTAATTTTTAACCGAAACTTTGTAGCCCCTGGCCCTGGCTGCGGATAAAATTTTCTCCAGGAGGGGTTCGCTGCCGGACCACATGCTGATATCGATGTCGTGATCGCCTTCGATCACTCCACCTTCGCGGGCCAGACCAAGCAGGGTTCCGCTGTCGATCCAGTACTCCACCCCGTGCTCGTTTAGCAAACCACAGATCCAGTTCAGTTCAGGGTTAAGGCTCATATATACTACTCCAGTTTTTTCAGGGGATTATGGCCCCGTCATCTTTCCAGTAAACCCAGTCATCCCTGGGCGTTCGCCAGTCAGGCCCGTACTTGAGGGCCAGGTATTTTTCCGGGTCGGCTGGTACAGGCACCATCAGACCTTCCACAGTGACCGTCTCCAGGTTCAAAAAAAAGTGTTCAACCACGGCCATCCGGAAGGAAGGCCTGAACAGGTACTGAGCTCTACCTGCACTATAACATATAAAATTCCAAAGCGGGACCGGAATAATTTTTGCCGCCATCGCGGCCAGTTTCGCCCCCCCGGGAGGCATCTTGTTATCCAGCGTCCCCTGCCCGGCATGGGCGCAGAACAAAACAGCCCCAATCAGCAAGCCAACCGGTTTTCCCGAGACCGGGTAGTAAACTTTCTTAACGGCCCGGCCGCTCTCACGCCGGTAAAAAGCGATGTTGATCATGCTGAAGTTTCTTTCCAGGTCGGAGATCGACAGCTGGTGGGGCTTGTAGGCTTCGACAAAGCGGCCCCTTTTCTGCAGGCGTTTTACGATTTCCCGGCGGTGCTTGCGGTAATCATCTTCCCACATCCCCAGGTCAAGATCGTGGTCCGATTTTAAAAGGCCCCCCTCCCGGATTACCCCGAGCAGGGTGCCCTGGTCGAGCCAGCAGGAAATCTTCAGCTCCGCAAAGGTTTCCAGTACCGCCCTGAAATGTGGGTGACCCTTAAGGCTCTTCGGGCCTTCTCCGGCCGGCCTCTCTCCAGTTCCCGTCATCTGTCCCCCCGCAGTTTTGTGTTCGCTTTTACCCGGGTTACCTTTAAAACGGGGGCACCGTTCCAGGCCTGGTAACGGGACAGATCAACCATTTCTTCCGGCCGTGCCTGCCTCAGGCCTCCGTCATCAGTCCAGATGTTCCACTTCGCAGCCGGGATGCGCCAGCTGCCGTAACGGTAAGTGAGATAAGCATCCCACTCGGCCGGAATGTATGCTTCATAGAGGGGATGGTACTTGCGTTGCTCAAAAAACCGGGCCGGGACCCACCAGGTTCCCGTCTGGCGGCGAACCTTCCAGGGCCAGCGGGTGACCTCAGTGGCAATCAGGCGCTCGCGTAGTTTTTTCCTAAACACCACAAAATAGCGGTAAAAACGCCGGGTCACCCTCCTCGGAAAAGGAGGGCCGATTCCTTCACCGGCCGGGCACCAGGCCCAGCTGCCGGCCCGCCTGAAAAGCATGATATGCACAGGCAGTTTATCTTCCTTCAGAAAGCGATACTGGCAGACCAGCCCCCTGTAAAGCCAGATTGTCACCGAGTAGCCTTGATCCCAGGCGGCAGGCAGAAACCTGAGCAGATGCTCTTCGTCTTCGGCCCACATCTGCAGATCAATATCTTTTTCATGGTCCAAGAGTTTGCCGTCCCGCATCAGGCCGAGCAGGACCCCGCTGTCGATAGCGTAGGGGACACCGTGTTCATTGAGAAGATCGGTAAAGGACCGGTAGTCTTTATCCCTGGGCCGGGAGAACAGGGAACCCGCTTCTTCTGCGGCTCCTTCATTTCCCATTAGGTGGATCTGGTCTTCTTCATTTAAGGTCCTGTCAACAACCTGTTCTTTTCCCTTCTCTTCCGCCCTATCCTGCCCGTTCAGTTTCATCCTGCCACTGCTCCCCCTATCTTCTCGCGGGCCGTTATATTCAAGCCAACCTGTGCCGATTTTTAGTCCTGCCTTCTCTTTCTTTTTATTATATAATTGCAGCCCATTTTCCTTTAATTTTAGCACTTTTTAACCCTAAAATTTAACCTGTAAGCAGATTGCCTTTCTTTCCGATAAATAGCAAAGGCCAATTTGACTTTTTAAAATCCCGGTCTGCGGCTTTAACGGCAAAAGAGGATGGAAACTGGCCGCAGTCCTTGTATGCAAAGGGCTTTTCGCCTTAACATCTTAACACAAATATGCAGATAACACCTCATTATGTGCTTTTAACGAAAGTTTTTAACCTCTCTGAAAGGCAGCCTTGTTCGTGTAAGGGAGAAGAGTTGATCCGATCGGAAGTGCAAGGCTTGACGAGGTTTGACGCCCCTCATAAAATGAAGTAACATTAATTTATCCAAGAACAAATATTTGCAAAAAAGGAGTGTTAACGTGAAGGAACAGTTTTACGAGAGGCATAACAATTACATCTTCCCGTGCGTTGCAAATTACTATCAGGAACCGCTCGTGTTGGAAAAAGGTAAAGGCAACCTTCTCACTGATATCGAAGGAAATGAATATTTGGACTTTTTTGGCGGCATTTTAACGGTTAGTTTAGGGCACTGCCTGGAAGAAGTTACAGAAAAAGTAGTAGAGCAGTACCGGACCCTCCAGCATTGTTCCACGCTGTATCAAAATAAACCGGCCCTCCTTTATGCAGAAAAATTGGCCCGGGTTACACCCGGGAAACTGCAAAAAAGCTTCTTTACCAACAGCGGCAGTGAAGCTGATGAGCATGCGGTTCTTTTGGCCCAGTTAGCGACTGGAAATGAAGAAATCATTACCCGGAGACATGCCTACAGCGGGGCAAGCACTTTGACCATGGCTATGACTGCTCTGGCTCCGTTCAGAATGGGATCAAACTTTGGTTATTTAAAATTTGCTCATGCGCCGTACTGCTATCGCTGCCCATTTGGCAAAAGCTACCCCAGTTGCGATCTGATCTGTGCCAAAGATATTGAGGACCTGATCATAACCTCCACTAAAGGACAGATAGCCGGGTTTGTGGCAGAACCGATCATGGGCGTGGGCGGTTTTATTACACCACCGAAGGAATACTTTAAGGAAGTTGAAAGCATCATCAGAAAATACGGCGGTCTATTCATCGTTGACGAGGTGCAGACCGGCTGGGGACGAACCGGAGATAAAATGTTCGGAATTGAGCAGTGGGGAGTGGAGCCTGACATAATGACCATGGCAAAAGGAGCCGCCAATGGTTTACCGATCGGAATTACCACAGCTACTCCTGAAGTTGCTGATCATTTTGACGGCAAGCATATCTCCACTTTTGGAGGCAACCCCGTAACAATGGCCGGAGCCCTGGCCACCCTGGATTATATAGAAAAAAATAACATCCCGAGAAATTGTAAAGTTATGGGCGATTACCTGCGCGATAAACTGGAAGAACTGCAGGACAAATACCCCGTAATCGGAGATATTAGAGGCATGGGCTTGATCCTGGGATTAGAGATTGTGAAAGAAAACAAAGCTCCCGATGCAGAACTGGTGGATAAACTGTTCGAGGAAACGAAGAAACAGGGTCTTTTGATCGGCAAAGGCGGTCTTTACGGAAACGTAATTCGAATTACGCCGGCTTTAAATATTGGGAAAGAAGAAATCGATGAAGCTGTAAACAAGCTGGATCAGGCCTTTGCTGTAACTGTTAAAAATTGATAGCCCAGACCTTATACACAAAGGGTTTCCTGATGGAAAGGAGCCCGGGCAAAACCCGATGAACGAATACTTAAAAGAGCTGTTTAAAAGAAAAGACCTCTTGATCTACCTGGTTACCTCGGGGCTGAAAGCCCAGTACCGGAACACTTTCCTGGGCTACCTGTGGTGGATCCTTGATCCCCTGCTGATGGGAGCGGTCTACTATTTCCTCCGCGTGGTGGTCCTGGGCATGGAAGGGGAATATGTCGGCGCCTTTTTGATCACCGGGCTGGTGGCCTGGCACTGGATCAACTCCAGTTTAAAAGGCGCAGCCTCCTCAATCACCGGCCGCTCCCGGATTATCACCCAGGTTTACCTGCCCAAGGCCATTTTCCCCTTCGGGGTCAATTTAACCCAGATGATCAATTTTACCTTCGGCCTGGTCGTGGTGGCCGTCTTCCTGGCCGCTTACCAGATCGTCCCCGGCACCCAGCTCCTGTGGCTGCCCCTGATCATGATCGTCCAGTTTATTTTCCTGGCCGGGCTGTCCCTGCTGGTGGCCTACCTGTGCATGTTCATCCGTGATATCGACAATGTTCTTACCCATTTGATGCGGATCTGGTTCTGGGGTACTCCCGTGATCTGGGAAGCCGATCGCCTGGACGAACAGTACCATTTCATTTTCGACATCAACCCTGCCGCCATCCTGCTGATCAGCTACCGCAACGTGCTCATGCACAACACCGCCCCCGAAGCGGGCAAGCTGGCCCTGATCGGCCTCCTGTCACTGGCCCTGACCATGTACATGATCTATTACTACCAGCAGAACGAGCACAAGATTATCAAGGCCCTCTAAAGGACCTGACCTGAACCACCCTGGAACAAGAAGCGGTGAACAACCTTGGAACATCACAAAAATAACAGCCCCGCATCCAGCGCTTCGGCCGCTGAACCCGGCACCGATCCCCGGGTCCTGATTCGGGCCGAAAACCTGGGTGTCTATTATGAAAGCGACCGGGACAGGCGTGATGACTTTAAATCCCACGTCCACCGGATCGTTCGCGGAGAGCGCCGCAACGACATCTTCTGGGCATTGAAGGATATCACCTTCACCGGTTACGCCGGCGACGTGCTCGGGGTGATCGGCCCCAACGGGGCCGGCAAAACCACCCTCTGCCGCACCATAGCCGGCCTGCTCCGGCCCAACCGGGGTGCGCTGGAAGTTCAGGGCAGCGTATCGGCCCTGCTGTCGCTGGGCACCGGCTTCGACAAAGAGCTGACCGGCACCGAAAATATCTATTTAAACGGGATGATGCTCGGGTTTTCCCGCCGCCGGATCAACGAACTCCTGCCCCTGATCCAGGATTTTTCCGGCCTGGGCCGCTTCCTGGATCAGCCCCTTAAATATTACTCCAGCGGCATGAAGGCGCGCCTGGGCTTCAGCATCGCTTCTGTCATCGACGCCGAGATCCTGGTCATCGACGAGGTCCTCGGCACCGGCGACATGGAATTCAACGAGCAGGCCGTGCAAAAAGTATGGGAGCTGGTCGGAGGGGCCAAGATGGTCCTGGTGGTCACCCACGAAACTGAATTCGTCAAGGAGCACTGCAACCGGGCCCTCTGGATCGAAAACGGGACGATCAGGGCCGCAGGCGATCCAAATGAAGTGGCCGGCGTTTACGAACAGGTCGCTGCCGGGACCAGGAAGCCCAAGAAAAAGAAACTGTCCCGCCTCAAGAAAACCAGGCAAACAACCGGGGCCGAAAAAGCGATTGAAGCCGGGAACTTAAGCCTTGAATTCAAGCTGGAGGGCCAATCCTTCCGGGCCCTGGACGGCCTCAACTTTGATGTCTACGACCGCGAAATCCTCGGCATCATCGGCCCCAACGGGGCCGGCAAGACCACCCTCTGCCGCACCCTGTGCGGGATTTACAGGCCGGATGCAGGTGATCTGAAGGTAACCGGGACCATCGCCGCCCTCTTGAGCTTCGGGACCGGCTTCAACCCCCAGCTTTCCGGCTACGACAATATCTACTTAAACGGGATGATGCTCGGCATCCCCAGGCAGACGATCCGCAAAGTGGAAGATCAAATCATTGAATTCTCGGAGCTTGATCAGTTCATCGACCAGCCGGTGAAGCATTATTCCAGGGGCATGCGCTCCCGCCTCGGTTTCAGCATTGCCTCCATGCTCCAGCCGGACATCTTTATCATCGACGAAGCCCTTTCTGCGGGCGATATCGCTTTCCAGGAAAAGGCAGCGGCCAGGATGCAGGAAATGCTGGAGGAAGCCAAGGCCGTCCTGCTCGTTACCCACAGCATGAAGATCGTAAAAAAAGTCTGCACCCGGGTCCTGCTCTTAGACCGGGGCCGGATCATCTTCGACGGTGATCCCACCGAGGCGGTGGATATCTACCGCTCTTTCGTCAAGAACAAGAAAAAACCGGCCTTGTCCTGACCGGCATTTTGACCCAGGCAAAATGGTTTAGCCTGTTTCAAACGATCACCATTTTCTGGGCTTACGATTGTTCATTCTCTAAAAACTCAACTATATATTTGCTAAATTGCTCAAAGTCTTCCAGCCGGTTATTAATGATATCATATAATTCCTCTGAACTAATATGAGCGTATTCGTGCACCAACCTGTTTCGATAACCGGCCATTCCTTTAATGTGATTACTGAATTCAGGATTTATTATGCTATGTTGGCCCAGTAATTCTGTGATATGACTGTATTTCTCCGGTTTACCCAACCCCTTTTTTGCTATAATATGACGTCCTATATCGAACATTGATTCCAAAGATCGCCTCAAGTGATGTTCTGCAATAGCGTAATAATCGGGATTTGATAGAAATTGTTCCCTGGTAAGTATTTGCATTTTTTTTAAACGAGCGGAAGATGTTCTGATCTGTGCAAGGCGGTCTTCTATAAATTCAAAGCTAACCATAAAAATTTCCTTCCTTTATGGCTTCCCTGACTTCCTTACGGTAAAGATCTAAAAACGGTTTAAAATCAAGATAATCTCTTATCACTTCATCTTCAAAATCAGTCCGTTTTTCTTCATCACAGCTATATATTACTTTACCCCGACTAATTACCAGGTACTTAAACTCTATCGTGGCTGTATTTAAAAGAATTACATCTACTTCTTTTTGCAACAAAGATGCCGCTTCTTCTTCTACTTTCATTATCAAATAGTTGACATCATCCTGGTCAAAACTTTTATCCACCAGGATGGCAAAATCATAATCGCTTTTTTCAGTCGAAGTTCCTTCAGCCCTGGAACCAAAAAAATAAGCTGCTGTTACCTGGTATTTGCCCAGGAGATTTTTCAGTTCTTTTTTAGGTAAAATATAATTATTTTTCTCAACCACTCTCAGGCACCTCAATATATAATTAGCATTATATCAACTTCAATAATACAGCATTC
>Ga0207421_10002010_pt1 | contig 25707 bp, 19 predicted proteins | sample SodLakKL_010_SED_4_FD_187542 | JGI IMG/M metagenome (GOLD analysis project Ga0207421, IMG submission 187542) | Alkaline sediment microbial communities from Lake Tanatar, Kulunda Steppe, Russia - 8KL_010_SED (SPAdes) (version 2) | ecosystem: Environmental > Aquatic > Non-marine Saline and... | reverse complement strand
CAACGCCCGAGGCAACGCCCGAGGTGAGACCAGAGACCACGCGAGTCGGTGTGCCACGCATCGGCAGGTACAGCCCTCTGCTCAAGCGGTCCTTCGAGGAAGCACTCGCCGAGGAGGGCATCGACGGTCTGCGTCTCGAGCTGGCGCCCCCGATCACGCGCAGGACCGTCGACCGCGGCGCCGGCTGCATGGACGAGAACATCTGCCTGCCGGCGAAGATCACCCTCGGCAACATCCTCGACCTGCACGACGAGGGCGTCGACAACGTCCTCGAGTGGGACCAGTGCGGTGACTGCCGACAGAAGGCGTACTGGATCATGCACGCCAGCACGCTGCGGCAGCTGGACGTCGAGATGCGGATCCACCCCCTGCAGCCGATGAACGTCACCGGCTGGCTCGAGGATGTCCTCGACGAGTTCTCCCGGGCACAGAGCCGCCGGGTCGTCCGTTCGGTCCTGCGCAAGCTGTGGGCCGCCGACCTCGCCTTCATGGAGGCCCAGGCGCGCAAGCTCTCACAGGCCGACGCCGACGGGCGCCCCAAGGTCGGCGTCTGCGGTGAGATCTACACCGTGCTGGAACCGGCCGCGAACCTCGGGCTGGTGAAGAAGCTCGAGGACGCCGGCGCCTACGTGCACAACGCGCTCCCGCTCGTGCAGTTCCTGTTCAACCAGCTCCTCGACGCCGGGGCAGGTCCCGGCGGGCGAGAAGCGCCCAAGAAGGCGAAGTGGGCGGCCGGGTTCTCCTACCTCGGCATGTGGCCCGAGGTGAGGGCCTGGTGCGTCGGTCGCATGCAGCGGCCTGACGTCGACGCTGAGCTCTACCACCGCGCCAAGCGTGAGGCGGACCGTTACCTGCCCAAGGAGCGGGTCGGTGGGCACGGCAAGGAGAGCATCACCTGGACGATCTACTACGCCCTGGCCGGCTTCGACAGCGTCGTGCACCTCATGCCGTTCCCGTGCATGCCGGAAGCGACCGTCTCCGTACTGGTCGACGAGGCCGCGAGCGACTACGGCATCAGCGTCAACCACTTCGTGTTCGACCAGCAGTTCGGCGAGCAGAACGTCATCACCCGCGCCGAGGCACTGGTCAACATGGCCAGCTTCCGCCGGCAAGGGGTCGGCTCGTTGCTGCAGACGACCCGACCGGGCGCCTGGGTCGGCATCGATGTCGGCAGCACGTCGACGAAGGCCGTCCTCCTCGACGGGGAGACCCACGAGATCATCGACGAGCAGTACGAGCTCAACCACCGCGATCCCATGAACGCGATCAGGACCGTGCTCACCGCCATCACGGGGCGCAACCCGGACCGCACGATCGTCGGTGGCGCGACGACTGGCTCGGGGCGCCGGCTCGCGCAGGCGCTGCTCGACGCTCCGCTGGCGATCGACGAGATCAGCTGCCAGGCCGTCGGTTGCATGCTGTGCGAGCCCGGGGTCCGCTCGATCATCGAGATCGGTGGACAGGACAGCAAGTTCATCTCGCTCGACGCCAACGGTGTCCCCGCGTGGTTCGGCATGAACAGCATCTGCTCTGCGGGTACGGGCTCGTTCCTCACCTCGGCGGCCCGGGAGTTCGGGCTCGCCGTGGAGGAGCTGGGCACCTGCGCTCGCTCCGCGCCCTGCTCGGTCAACATCACGGGTCGTTGCGGGGTGTTCGCGGAGTCGGACATCGTGTCCAAGCAGCAGGCCGGCTACCCGGCGAGCGGGATCGTCAAGGGCATGAGCACGGCGCTCGCCCAGAACTTCCTCAGCAACGTCTGCCGGTCCCGGAAGATCCAGGGACCTGTCATGTTCACCGGTGCGGTCGCGCTGAACGAGGGTGTGGCCGATGCCTTCGTGGAGCTCACCGGCCACGAGGTCCGCATCCACGACGAACCGCGGACCTCGGGTGCGCTCGGGGCCGCGTTCCTCGCCCTGACCCGCGACGCACGCGGTGGGTTCACCGGTTGCGAGCCCGGCACCGAGTTCGCGTCACACACCTTCGAGTGCAGCGGGTGCAGCAACGACTGCGAGGTGTCGCTGATCCACCGGGATGGGCGGATCGTCTGTGCGCTCGGCAGCCGTTGCGGGGTGCACGACGCCCACTACGGCAAGGACATCGCGACGGTGGCTGCCGACCCCGATCTCGGCCAGCGGCGACGCCGGCCATCCGAGGCCGGTGCCGCGCAGCGCTAGGACCCGGGTGTTGCGCGCGCGCGTCCTAGATGCAGGCGGTCTGGTCGCCAGAGACGCCCCGCATGCAGTGCTGGCGTTGCTCCGCACCGCCGGGCTGCCACCGCTCGTCATCGGTCCGCGTCAGGGTGATCCGGATGTCCCGACCGACCACCGAGTCGTCGAGGAACCCCCAGCCGAGGAGGGCGCCGTAGGCGAGATCCGGGTCCTCCTGGTCAGTCAGCACCCGGATCGTCACCTCCCACTGATCGATGCCGAGCAGGGGCGCGTCGACGACCGCGGCGAGTTCCGCCATGACCTCGCCAGGTGTGTCGTAGGTGCCCTGGACCGCGTCGGGGACCTCGAAGGGAACCCAGGCGGTCATCCCCGGTTCCCAGCCCTCCGGCATCTCGGCCTCGGCCTCCGGGTCGCGCAGGTGGACGCGGAGCTGATCGATGAGGCCTTCAGCGGTCCAGATGTCGGCCACCTCGGCGGGCCACTCGATCGGCGCTGCCGCGTCGTCGTCCGCGTCGTCGTCGCGCCCCTCGCGCACGGCCGCGAGTTCGTCCTCGAGCGCCTCGTTCTCCTGTTCGAGTTCCCCGACCCGGTCGCGCAGCTGGTCGAGTTCCGCCTCGAGCTCCTCGATCTGCTGCTGGGTCTGCGGGTCCGGCCCGGCGTCCGGGTCGGCGTCACCGCAGGCGGCGAGCAGCAGGGCGAGGAGGATCGCTGGGACGGTGGAACGGCGCAGGATGATCTCCTTGTCGCGGGCCTCTCACCGTAGCTGGCACGCGTCCGCGGAGGACGAGGACGCGTGACCGGACGGTGGTGGTCCCGTGTGCGCCCGCTCGCGCGGGGGAGCTCAGTGACGGCGACCGCGGATGTGGCCGGTTCCCACCCCGTGGTGACAAGAACCCTCGGACGTGGCCTCGAACGACGGCGCGGTGGAGGATGGCGGGTACCTGCTACACCCTGACTGCTGGGATGGAAGGATCGTCGTGCACCTGAGCCAGGGTTCCCGCGTGGGGCTTGCGGGCATGCTGGCGTTGGTGGCGACCTATGCCTTGGGCCGGCAGGCGTTCGGGCTGTTCGTGCCGAGGTTCCGGGAGGAGTTCGGTCTGTCCCTGGACGTACTGGGCTTCTACGCCAGCGCAGCGCAGGCGGGGTATCTGGTGGCCACCGTGGCCACCGGGATCCTCACGGCCCGCTTCGGGCCGCGCGTCCCGGTGGTAGCCGGGTGTCTCCTGCTCGCGGTCGGCGCGGCCACGATCGCGTCTGCGCCTGGTCCGATGCTGCTGGCGGTCGGGGTGGTCACTGCGGGCACGAGTGCCGGCGGGGCTTGGGCGCCGTTCTCGGATGCGGTCGCCTACAAGGTCCCAACGGAGGAGTCCCGGCGTGCGCTGTCGCTGGTCAACGCCGGCTCTCCGGTCGGCCTGGTGGTCGCCAGCGCGTTCGTGCTGCTGGCCGGCGACCGCTGGCGGACCGTGTGGTGGGGGTTCGCGGCGGTCGGGCTGGTCGCCGCCCTAGCGTCCTGGAGGGTGCTGTCACCGGACGGTGTGGATCGGGTCTCCGGGCACCGACGACCCCGGCTGGGGTGGTTCCTCAATCCCCGCTCGATCCGGATGTTGGCCGTCGCGCTCGGGATTTCGGTCACCTGCGGTGCCTACTTCGCGTACGCACCGGTCACCGCCCAGGACGCGGGCCTGGCCAGCTGGATCGGGCCGGCGATGTGGGGGACCCTGGGGCTGGCCGGCGCTGCGGTGGGCGCCTTCGGGGGCAGCATCGCCAACCGCTATGGCGTCCGCAGACCGTTGGCGGTGATGTTGGTCCTGATCAGCGGAGCGTTCATCGTGCTGCTGGTCGCACCCGGCTCGACGCTCGCGGCCCTCGGGTCGGCTGCCCTGTTCGGGGTGGGCTTCACGACCGGGTTCGCCCTGGTGGTGATATGGAGTCAGCACGTCTATCGAGATCGCCCCACCACCGGTTTCACCCTGGCCATCGTGGCCATCGCGGCCGGGTTCATCGTCGGGCCGAGCCTGTTCGGTGTCCTGGCCACCCGCGTCGGCGGCAACGCGGCGCTGCTCGCCACAGCCGCCCCTGCCCTGCTGGTGGCGCTGATACCCCCGAAGCCTGAGAACCGCCTCAAGCCGCTCTCCCCTCGGTAGCCGCGACGACGCGACGTACGTGCTGCGATCCGGACGCGCTCGTATGTCGGCAGAGCCCTGGCCCTGCGGTCGGGCGAGCAGGAGCACTCAGGATCGACGGACAGAACCGGGCATCTGCCGCGGCGAGAGCTCGCCACGCTCGTCAACCGAGCGGCCGGGGTGGCCGCGCTCAGCCAGACCCGGACCTGTGCGGTTCCCGCCGCCGGTGCCGGGTGGCGAGCCAGACGAGGGAGCCGACCGAGAGGAGGATGAGCCCGCCGACGACGGCGACACCAGGCAGCGTGAGTGCCAGCACGACACACAGCACGACCCCGAGCCCGGCCAGACCCCGGGGCCAGCGCCGCTCATCGGCGGTCAGCCGCCACGCGGAGGCGTTGGCCAGGGCGTAGTAGGTCAGCACCGCGAAGGACGAGAACCCGATCGCCTCCCGGAGGTCGGCGACCAGCAGGGTGGCGCAGACGATGACCGCGACGGTGGCCTCGGCACGGTGCGGGGTGCGGTACGTGGGGTGGACCGCATCGAGCACGCCGGGTAGCTCCCTCCGCCGGGCCATGGACAGCGTGGTGCGGCTGATCCCGGCCAGCAGCGACAGCAGCACACCGCCGGCGGCGATCGCGGCGCCGAGTCGGATGGCCGGGGTCAGCTCGGCCCAACGTCCTGCCGCGACCGCGTCGGCCAGCGGGGCGGGCGACGCCGCGAGCTGCACCGGACCGAGCGCCAGCAGGACGGCACCGAGCACCACCGCGTAGACCGCGACCACGATGCCGAGCGCGATCGGGATCGCCCGCGGGATCGTGGTCGCCGGATCGACGACCTCCTCCCCGAGCGTCGCCAACCGTGCGTACCCGGCGAAGGCGAAGAACAGCAACCCTGCCGCCTGCACGATCCCGAACGGCCCGGCCGGTAACGCGGCATCGAGGTTGGCGGTGCTCGCCGTCCCTCCGAGCAGCGCACCGGCCACCACCACGGCCAGCGCGGCGAGCACGAGCGCCACGATGACACGGGTGAGCCGGGCGGTCTTCTCCACCCCGCGGTAGTTCACCGCGGCCATCGCGACGACCGCGCCGATGGCGACGGGTCGTGCCAGGTCCTCGGACAGGTAGGCCCCGAAGGTCAGGGCCATCGCCACCAGGCTCGCGGTCTTGCCGACGACGAAGCTCCAGCCGGCGAGGAAGCCCCAGTACGTGCCCAGGCGCTTGCGGGCGTAGACGTAGGTACCGCCGGCTTCGGGGTAGAGCGCGGCGAGCTGCGCGGAGGAGGTGGCGTTGGCGTAGGCCACCAACGCCGCCAGCGCGAGGCTCAACAGCAGCCAACTGCCCGCCGCGGCTGCGGCCGGACCCGGTGCGGCGAACACCCCCGCCCCGATCATCGCTCCCAGCCCGATCACGACCGCGTCGGTGAGGGTCAGCCGGCGGGCCAGCTCGCCCGCGGGGTTGCTCACGGCCCGTCGCCGGTGACGACGCCGCTGGTGACGACGCCTCCGGCGTGCCGCCACTCGGGCAGACCGTCCTCGAGCCTTACGGCGCGGCGTCCCTGCTGCTGCAGGCGTCGCACCGCGTCGTCGGCGTAGACGCAGTAGGGGCCGCGGCAGTAGGCGACGATGTCGCGGTCGTCGGGCAGGTCGTCGAGCAGTTCGAGCCGGTCGGGTGGGATCGAGATCGCCCCGGGGAGGTGGCCGGCGGCGTACTCGGCGGCGGGCCGGACGTCGACGATGACGACCTGGTCGGTATCGAGCCGGGCGAGCAGCTCGCCACGGCTGACGTTCGGGATCTCCTCGCGGTCGCCGAGGTAGCCGAACGCGAGCGCGTCGAGTCCGTCGACCTGCGCGGCGGCCACGGTGCGCAGGGCCCACCACAGCTCGAGCACCTGCTCGGAGGCGAGCCGGTAGTGGACGTGGGTGCCGGCACGGCGGCTGACGACCAGACCCGCACGAGCGAGGGTGCGCAGGTGGTGGGAGGTGTTCGCCAGCGACTGGGCGAGCTCGCCCGCGATCTCCTCGACGGTCCGCTCGCCCTGGGCGAGCAGCTCCACGATCTCGGCCCGCCGACCCGAGGACAGGGCTCGGGCGATCGTGGCGAAGCCGTCGAACAGGGCGTCCTTGGCTGCCCGTCGGTCGGTCGTGTCGGCCATCACCAGCACCTCCGGTGCGCACGGTACCGCAGCTGTACAAGCAAGCGTTTGACTTCTGGTCGGCTGGGCGCCATCCTCCTTTCTCAAACATCGGCTTGAGTAGAGGGTGGGTCGTGGCGGACGGTGCCGAGGTCGAGTCGGGCGGTTCCCTGCTGTGGGCGATCGCTCCCCAGGCCCACGCCCTCGAGGTCCAGGCATGACGCTGAACGTCGCGCCCGTCCGGCTGGGCCTGAAGGAGAACCTGCCGCAGTTCGCGCTGCTGGTCGGGGTCAACGCGCTGGTGGGTGGGCTGGTCGGTCAGGAGCGCACGGTGCTGCCGTTGCTGGCCGAGCAGGAGTTCGCGCTGCCCGGCTACACCGCGATGCTGACCTTCATCGTCGCCTTCGGGATCACCAAGGCGGTGGTGAACTACTTCGCGGGCACGCTCGCAGACCGGTTCGGCCGCAAACCGGTGCTGCTGGCGGGATGGCTGTTCGGCCTGCCCGTCCCGCTGCTGCTGATCTTCGCGCCCACCTGGGGCTGGGTGGTGTTCGCCAACGTGCTGCTCGGGGTCAACCAGGGGCTGGCCTGGTCGGTCACGGTGATCATGAAGATCGACCTGGTCGGCCCCCACAAGCGGGGCACCGCGATGGGGTTCAACGAGGCCGCCGGCTACGGCGCGGTGGCGGTGGCGGCCTGGACCACCGGGCTGCTGGCCGAGTCCTTCGGGCTCCGGCCGGCCCCGTTCTTCCTCGGGCTGGCCTTCGCCGGGCTCGGGCTCGGGTTGTCCGCGGTGTTCGTCCGGGAGACCGCCGGCCATGTCGCCCACGAGGTCGCCAATCACGTCAGCACAGGTGGGCATGACGGGAACCTGACCCAGCGGCAGGTGTTCGCCCTGGCGACCTGGCGTGACCGGTCCCTGTCCGCCGCGTCCCAGGCGGGGCTGGTCAACAACCTCAACGAAGGGATGGCCTGGGGGCTGTTCCCCGTGTTCTTCGCCCTGGCCGGCCTGCCCGTCGGCACCGTCGGGCTGCTGGTCGCCATCGCCCCCGCCGTGTGGGGTGTCGGGCAGCTGTTCACCGGGGCCTGGTCGGACCGGGTGGGCCGCAAGTGGCTGATCGCCGGCGGGCAGTTCACCGAAGCAGCCGGGCTGGTCGTCATCGCGCTCGGGGACAGCTTCGCGGTGTGGGCGGTCGGCTCGGCGCTGTTCGGGGCCGGGACCGCCATGGCGTATCCGACCCTGATCGCCGCGATCGGGGACGTCGCACACCCGTCCTGGCGCGGGGCCGCGATCGGGGTCTACCGGCTGTGGCGTGACCTCGGTTTCGCCGTCGGTGCCGTGCTCGCCGGCACCCTGGCCGATCTCTACAGCCTGACCACCGCCATCCTCGTCGTCGCCGCCATCACCGCCGCCTCCGGACTCGACATCGCCCTCCGCATGACCGAGACCCACCCACGATCTGCCCGCACCACCACGAGGAGCACCCCATGAACGTCCTGCTGATCGCCAACGGCCCCGCCTACGGCTCCGAGCTGCCCTTCAACGCCCTACGGCTGGGCGGCACCCTGGCCAAACGCGACGACGTGCACGTCCGCCTGTTCCTCATGGGCGACGCCGTCGTCTCCGCCATCGACAACCAGGACCTGCCCGACGGCTACTACCACCTGGACCGCATGCTGAAGAACCTCGCCCGCAAGGGCGGCGAGATCGGCTGCTGCGGCACCTGCCTCGACGCCCGCGGGATCGGCGACGGCCAACTGGTCGATGGCGCCCACCGGTCCACCATGGAACAGCTCGCCGACTGGACCCTCGAAGCCGATCGGATCGTGAGTTTCTGACCCTGAGCCCGGCGCTTCGCCCCAGCCCGAGCGCGCAGCCCCGACACCGGGGACAGGTCGTCGTTCGAGGATGATGTCCGGGATGAGGCAGACGGCTGACCGGCCCTCCAGGCGCTGTGGCTGGCGCTCCTCCTCCTCGCTCGCCGCTGCGCTACGTGGGCAGCCGGGAGAACAGGTGGCGACCCTTGGTCAGCCACGCCGTGCCGAAGGCCAGGAACGCGAGCACCTCGCCGCCGTAGAGCGAGGTCACGGGGCCGATGGACAGGTCCACCGCGGATCCGGCGGCGATCCACGCCATCGCCGCGATCATCACCCACCCGCAGGCTCGTAGGAAGCGTGCCAGGCCGAGATGGTCGTCGTGTCGCTGCTCTCGCCGCGCGAAGACGAAGCACAGGGCCGCCAGCGACAGCACGAAGACGATGGCGGCCGCGAAGTGGACGACCGCGACGGTCGTCTCCCCGAGCGCCTGCTGGAGGCCGGTGCAGCCAGCGGGGGCCGGCGTGGTGCCGCAGAGCGGATCCGAGTCGGACAGGCCTGGGCGCCGCGTCGGGAAGAACGCCACCAGCAGGACCGCGATGCCTCCGACCAGGCTCAGCCAGAAGTCCTTGGTCCACGTCTGCGCCGACAGGTAGGTGATCAGGAGGACGCCCACCACGGCCAGGGTGGCGACGAAGACGTCCCTGGCGGCGGTGTGGTAGTAGGCGCTGAGGGAACCCCGCAGCGCGACATCGCCGGTGAGCCACTGCTCGGAGACGATGAGGACCAGGGGAAGGAGCACGCCGAGCACGCCGACCGCAGCCCGGTGGATCAGGTACGACCGTGCGTAGAGGACCGTGGCGTCGGTGCCTGGACCGCTGGTCCTGAGGTCCGTCGGGCGGGGGAAGGAGTCATCCGTCAGGGGCATCGGATCTCCATTCGGCGGCCGGAAGGGGGGCGCGCAGCCGCCTCATTGGCCGCGTTTGATGGCTCCGTCGGCGAGTGCGTCGGCGGCTTCGCCCAACCGTAGGCCGACGACGTCCAGACGGCGCAGCAGCTCCCGTCGTTTCAGCATCTGCGGTGTCACCTCCGGTTCGTCGAGCACCTCGGCGACCGCCTGCTGGTAGAGGTAGCGGATCCGGTTGCACTCCTTCTTGGCGGCGAGCGCTCCGGGGCTCGCTTCCTCGGGGTCCTCCTCCAGCTTCTCCATCGCCTCGGCCAGGTTGTCGAGGCCGTCCTCGATCGCGTCCAGCAGGCCCGGGAACAGCTCGGAGCAGTCCACTCGGAGCAGGTCGAACTCGCGCACGAAGTCACGCAGGTTGTCGAGCACGTCATCGATCGAACGCGACAGCCGGAACAGGTCCTCGCGGTCGATGGGGGTGACCAGGCTCGTGGCCAGCAGCCCGACGAGCTCCGCTCGCTGCTCGTCACCCTGGTGCTCGACCTCGATGGCCAGCTCGCGGGCACGGTCGGAGCGCAGCTCGCCGCTGACCGCCGATCGTGCCAGGCGGGCGCCTTCGACGGTGGCTTCGACCTGGCCGGTGAGGCGTGCGGCGATGTCCTTCCCGCTGCCACCCATCAGGTCACGGACGATCGGGGCGACCCTCGCCTTCAGCCCGCCGTCACCATCGTCGTCACCCTCCCCACCAGCGCGCTGATCGCCGTCGCGGCCACCAGCGCCGCCGGAAGGGTCACCACCCAGGCCAGCGCGATCATCAGGGCTCTGTTCCATCGGATCCTCCTCGTGCTCTCCTGTGCGCCGCTACCGATCAGCCCGCCGGCGACGGCCTGCGTCATGCTGACCGGTGCACCGAGCAGGCCGGTCACGATCACCGAGACACCGGCCGCGAACTCGGCGACCACCGCGTTGATGGGCCGGACGACCATGACCCCATCGCCGAGCATCCCGCCGTAGCGACGCAGGCCGAGGGCGGCGCCGACAGCGAAGCACGCGCCGACGAGCAACAGCGTCTGGATCGGGAGCTCGACCGGCGCGGTCGGCAGCGCCAGAGCGAGGGCGAACACCGCCAGGATCTTCTGGCCGTCGTTGACGCCATAGGCGACGCACTGGAGCGAGAACGACACCCGGTGGGCACGTCGCAACGAGGTGTTCGCCGACACCCTCGGGTTCAGCCGGTACAGCAGCCTGGTGACCGCCAGGGCGAGCAGCGCCCCCACCAGGGGTGCGGCCGCCGCGAGAGCCAACACCCACGCCACCCAGCCCCACGAGACCGGCAGTCCGGCTCCCAGTCCGGCGCCGGTGATCGCTCCGACGACCGCGAGCGTGAGGCTGGTCGGCAGCCCCCACCGCGAGAGCGCGAGGACGAGACCCACCGCCACCAGGACGGCGACGGTGACCGCCGGCCCGGTCTCCCCGCCGTCGAAGGTCACCAGACGTGAGGCCAGCGTCGTCGCCACGGCCGTCCCGATGACCAGCGGTGCGGCCATGACCGCGAGCGTCAGCATGCCGATCGCGGTCAGCGGGGCGAGCCCGGGCAGCTTGATACCGGTGCTCGTGATGCTGCCGCCATCGTTCATCCCGTTGACGAAGGCGAAGCCGGCGGCCAGGACCAGCAGGGCGATCTCTAGCACCGGCCGTCAGCTCCCCGTCGCCGCACGGAGCCACCTCCGTGACCGGCGCTGCCGTGGCGCGCGACCGCGTGGCGGTGTCTCGGCACCGGTTCGCGAGGTCCGCTCGTGCTGGGGGCGGACCTGGACCTGCCACGGAGGAGCCTGCCGGGGGACATGGCCTTCGACCCTACCGACCGGGGATCGGGACGGGACCCGCCCATCGGCCGGGGCGCCGGCGGATCTGGCGGGGGACCCGAGAGCGCGATGGACAGCAGGAACTGCAGTCGACCGGTCAGCGATACCCGGGCGGTCCCGACCGCGCGGTAGGACGAACCGTCCACGCGGCTGAAGGGCAGGACGCGCACCAGGCGCCGAGCGCGCCGGCACAGCACCCGGGGTCCAGGTCCTCACCTCCGGGGCGACCTGCCCGAGGATGACGAGCCACGGCGCCGATCCGGATCCCGGGCCCGACCGACCGGCGGCCGATCCGGTTCACGGCACCCGTCGACCTCTCAGCCACCTCCTGGGCCGTGCTCGTCGTCGCCGGTCCAGCCCAACCGAACGACGCGCCCGGCCATCGAGGGCTGTCTCATCGCGCCAGGACATCGGCCGCCGTGCGCCGGGGCTGTGGCTGCGGCGTCGGCCCGTGCCCGAGGCGCAGCAGCAGCTGTGGCTGCGGGCAGTCGCCCAGCAGGTCCGCGAGTTCCGAGCGGAGCTCCTCGACCTCGATCGGTTGGTTGAGGTAGCTGGCCCAGAGTTCGGACGCGTGGACGCGCAGCAACAGGCGAGCCAGCGCCTGTCCCGTCGCGAGCCATGCCTCGGGGTCGTCACGGTCGGTGCACACGACCACGAGGGCGGGTGCCCCCGCGGCGATCTCCTCGTCCTTGGCGGCCTGCGAGTTGCCGAGGTCGAAGGTACGCATCACCAGCGGCCCGAGGTGAGACATGATGTCCGGGAACCCGAAGCCGTGACCGCGGAGACCGTCGGGAGCGGAGCTCGTGTTGGGCCGCAGCCATGCGGCGAGTTCGCGACGGAAGCGCCGATCCGCCATCTGCCGGCGGTCGCCGTCGGCGACCAGTTCGGCGATCCGGTGCTTGCTGTCGCTGTCGCTGACCACGGTCAGGCGGGCGCCTTCCTCGACGACCCCACCGCGATCGACAGGCGCGGTCGAACACCGGCCCGCGGCCCGTCGACACCGACGAACGGCCAGCGTCGAGTGACCCGAGCCCGGCGTGCCCGCGGTGCAGTGCTGGGCCGTGGTCTTCCGCCCTTGCGACGGCTCGATGCTGCAACGACCCTGGAAAACGGGCCGGCACAGGAGCACAGCAGCAGGGCGGCGACCAGATACGGCCACGGACGCAAGCACAGCAGGGACAGCAGTGGGCAGGACACCAGCGAAGTCAGCCGGCGGGCGTGGCGTGCTGTCGCTGCTCGGACGCCGTCGACAGACCTGGTCGGGCGATGGTCGCTCGCACATCGAGCACCGTGAGGTGCCGTTGGACCTCCTCCCGGAGTTCGAGCGCGAGGTCCTGGCAGCGCTGCAGGCCCACCTGGGCGTCACCTGGGCGGCGCTGCAGGTCCGGCCCCCGCGGGTCGTCATCACACACGACGAGTTGTGGGCCACGACCGAGGAGCTCACCGCGGTGGTCGCCGAGGTCGAGGATCGACTGGGTCTCACGGACGGGTTCCCGCGTGATCGCCCGAGCCATCCGGCCGACGTCGAACCACTCGTCCGCCTGTTCGCGGAGATGGGTACCGACCTCGCCAGCTTCACGGGTGCCGTGGCCGGGCGCGCTGCCGGAGTGTCGCCGGTGACCCTGGCGGTCGATCTGTCCCGGTTGGCGACCCTGGTGGACAGCACACCGCAGCTGCGTGAGCAGGTCGACCGTCGGCTCGGATCACACGCCAGCGACCTCGTGCTCGGGGTCGGCAACGCCGTGCTCCACGGGTTCGCGCAACGGATGACCGGACAGCTGGTCGACCTCGCCCACCGCAGCCTGCTGACCGGTGAGCACCGCTCGCGGCGGACCGCATGGCAGGCCCGAGAGGAGGAGCTGTTCGCGGAACCTCCCGTCTGCGACGTCGCGTGCGGGGCGCACGCGTCGCGCGCGGATGCGCCCGTCGACGATCCGCTCGAGGACTATGCCGCTCGGTCGCTCGAAGCCTCTCTGGCCGCCTTCACCTCCGGGCTGGTGACCACCGGGGACCTGGGTGCGGCCATGGCCCCTGTGGTCGATGCCGCTCCGAAGGCAGCCCGGCTCGGTCGGGAGGCGTTCGGTGCGGCACTGGCGCGTGTCCTCGGTCGACGCGGGGTGCTGGTCATGGACCGCCAGGCGCTGCGTCGACTCGATCGGGTCGACACGCTCGTGATCGACGGCCGACTGCTGCTGGAGACGGCCAGGTCGGGGCGTGCGGTGAGCCCGTACCGCGTCGGCGACCCCGGCCGCGAGCTGATCGAGCGGGCGTCCAGCGTCGGTCTGCGAACGGTGGCGACCGGACGCTGGTTGGCAGAGGCGGACGTCGAGGTCGACCAGGTCGTCAGCCGCCACGTCGGGTTGCCGGCGGCCGTCAGCCAGCTCCAGGAGGAGGGGCGCAGCGTGCTGGCGGTGGTTTCTGAAGCTGCTGCCAGCCTCGGTCCCGCCGACGTGCTCGTCGGGGTCCCCCGGCCAGGTGCGCCCGTCCCGCACGGCGCGCACCTGATCGTGCGGGCCGGACTGGACGAGGTCGCGTTGCTGCTCGCCGCGACCGACGCGGCGCGTGACCACACGCAGCAGGCCGTCCGACTGGCCTTCGCGGGGGCGGTGCTCGGCGCCGTTTCCGCCATCAACCGGCCGCCGGCCGAGGCCCCGGCCCGTGCCGCCCGGGCGGTGGACGCCGCAGCGCTCGTGGCGCTGGTCAACGGGCGGCGTGCCGTGCACGCCCTCGAGCGGGACCACGTCCCCCTGCGGCCGACGGCCGTCGCCTGGCACGCCATGGACGCGAGCGAGGTCCTGCGTGAGCTCGACAGCCGGGCCGACGGCCTGTCCGCCGAGGCAGCCGCCGCCCGACGGCCGTCGCGCGAGCCGGCTCCGTGGGTGCCGGAGCGACTGCGGCAGGCGATCGTCGACGAGCTCGCCAACCCACTGACGCCGGCGCTGATGGCGGGGGCCGGGCTGTCGCTGGTGACCGGCTCGGCCTCCGACGCCGGGATGGTGAGCCTGGCGTTGGGACTCAACACGGCGCTGGGAGTGGGGCAGCGGCTGCGAGCGGATGTCGCCGTGGATCGGCTCGACCACGAGGAGACGGACCAGGCGCGGGTGCGACGCGACGGCGGGCCCAGCCAGATCCCGGCTGACGAGGTGGTGCCGGGTGATGTCGTCGAGGTCGCCGCCGGTGACACCGTGGTGGCGGACTGCCGGCTCCTGGATGGTCGCGACCTCGAGGTCGACGAGGCTCCCCTGACCGGCGAGTCCGTGCCGGTCGTCAAGTCGGCCACCGCCTGTCCCGGGTCGGCCCCCGTGGCCGAGCGAACCTCGATGCTCTTCGCGGGCACGACCGTCCTGGCCGGTCAAGGGGTCGGGGTGGTGGTCGCGACCGGTGCTCGCACGGAAGCAGGCCGAGCCACTGCCGGGCCGGGCGACCCGTCCCCGGTCACCGGGGTGGATCGACGGCTCGAGGAGCTGACCGATCTCACGATCCCGGCTGCTGCCGGCAGTAGCGTGGCGGTGCTGGCCTCCGGTCTGCTGCGACGCGTGCCGCTCCAGGAGGTGGCCGGATCGGCCGTCACCCTGGCGGTGGCTTCCATCCCCGAAGGCCTGCCGCTGCTGGCCTCGATGGGACAGCGGGCTGCCGCGCGTCGGTTGACGACCTCGGGGATCGTGGCCCGCAACGTCAGCACGATCGAGGCGCTCGGCAGGGTCGAGGTCCTCTGCGTCGACAAGACCGGCACCCTGACCGAGGGATCGCTGCGACTGACCGAGGTGTCCGACGGTCGTGTCGCCATGCCGGTCGACGAGGTGGATGAGCACCACCGGCGGGTGCTGCTCGCCGCTCGGCGCTCGACACCGGTACGCGCTGACGAGCCGTTCGCTCACGCCACCGACGGGGCGGTCGCCGAGGGCACCGACGCCGCTGGTGTGCGGCGACGCGGCAGCGGTGGGTTCGAGCCGCTGGACGACCTGCACTTCGCCCCTGACCGGGGGTACCACGCGGTGCTGGCTCGTACCAGCCGCGGTCCCGTGGTCAGCGTCAAGGGCGCGCCCGAGGTGGTGCTCGAGCGGTGCGAGGCCTGGCAGGTCGGTCGTGACGAGCGGCGACTGGACAGCCAGGACCGTGACCGCCTGCTCCGACACGCAGGTGAGTTGGCCGGACGAGGCATGCGGGTACTCGCCGTCGCCGAACGGCGTCTGACGGGCAGCTCGGAGCTCGAGGACCACGATGTGCGGGACCTCAGGCTGCTCGGCTTCGTGGGCCTGCGCGATCCCGCACGGGCCAGTGCCGCCGAGGCGGTCGGCCGGCTGCGCGACGCCGGTCTGCGCGTGGTCATGGTGACCGGCGATCACACGGCGACGGCGGTCTCGGTGGCTCGTGAGGTCGGCCTGGATGACGGCACCGTCGTCACGGCCACGGAGTTGGCGCAGCTGGAGGAGCAGGAACTCGACGCGACGCTGGCCGATGTCACGGTGATCGCCCGCGCTACACCCGAGCACAAGGCCGATCTCGTGCGTGCCTATCAGCAGCGAGGCACGGTGGTCGCCATGACCGGTGACGGCGCCAACGACGTGGCCGCCATCCAGTTGGCTGACGTGGGGATCGCGCTCGGTCCGCGCGCAACCGACGCTGCTCGCCACGCCGCGGATCTGGTGGTGACCGACGAGCGCATGGAGACCCTCGCCGACGCGATCGCCGAGGGCCGCGGTCTGTGGGCTTCGGTCCGGGACGCGGTGGCGGTGCTGGTCGGTGGCAACCTCGGCGAGATCGGTTTCACGGTGGCGGGCAGCGTGATGACCGGGCGAACACCACTCGATGCCAAGCAGCTGCTGCTCGTGAACCTGTTCACCGACGTCGTCCCGGCCACGGTCATCGCCATGTCCCGGCCCGAAGGCGCCAGCATCGACACTCTCCTGGGTGAGGGTCCCGAAGCCTCGCTCGGCTCGCTGCTGAACCAGGCGCTCACCTGGCGGGCGATCGGCACCGGTGCCGGCGCCATCGCCGCCTACCTCCCGGCCCGGCTGACGGGTACGGCCGATCACGCGTCGACGACGGGTCTGGTGGCGCTCGTCGGTGGCCAGCTGCTGCAGACCATCGCCACCCGGCCGCGCGACCTGCGTGTCTGGCTCGCCAGCGCCGGCTCGGCTGCGGCGCTGGCCACGATCGTGCAGACCCCCGGGCTCAGCGGAGCCGCGGGCTGCCGCCCGCTCGGACCGATCGGATGGACCCTCGGGACCTCGGGTGCCGTCGCCGGTGCGGCCATCGGTGCGCTCGGTCCCCAGGTGGAGCGGGCCGTGCGTGACCACCGATCGCCCGCCGTCGCGCGACCCGACGTTCGCCCGGTGCTCCCGGTCATCGGTGGGGTGCCCTGGATCGGCGGCGGCACGCCCGAGACGGACACCGGATCCGGCTAGGAGCCATCGCCCTCCTGCGCGGCGCGTTCCTGTCGTGCCTCCAGGAAGTAGGTGCCGATCGTCCCCGCGAGGGCGGCGAAGACGACGATGGCGTAGATCGACAGCGCGATGGCCAGCAGACGGCCTGCCAGCGTCACCGGCTCGTGGACCAGGTTGGCGGCGATCGCGACGTTCGCCGACCACCACAGCGCATCACCGAGGCTGGCGAGCGCGTCCTGGCGTCCGCGCTCGAGCACGAACAGCAGCTGCCCGCTGCCGAACACGACGACCACGGTCGCGGCCAGCAGGAACTGCAGGCGACCGGCCAGCAACACCCGGGCGGTCCCGACCGCGCGGTAGGACGAACCGACCACGCGGCTGAAGGGCAGGACGCGCACCAGGCGCAGCGCGCGGAACAGGCGCAGCACCCGCAGCAGGGGCAGCACGAGGAACAGCACCGAGGGCCAGTGACGGCGCAGGAACCGACCTGGGTGCCTCGACACCACCAGCTTGGCGACGAGCTCGACGGCGAACAGCAGCCAGATGACGTTGCTGATCACGGTCAGCACCTCGCGCTGGTCGCGTGGTGCGACCAGCTCGTAGGCCACCAAGGCGGCCCAGACCACCGCCAGGACAGCCATCGGGATGTCGAGCCGACGCTCGAGCAGCGTGGCCAGTCGCTCTCGCTCCGTCGGCTCGTCGTCCGGATCGGGATCGAGCGTGGGGGATGCCGCGTCGGTCATCGAGACGACGCCATCCGCCGCTGGCAGGGGGCATCGCACCCGCGGTCGACGCTCTCGGATCTGTGCATGGTGCCTCCGTCGCTGCGGCGTTGGCTGGGTGGTGGTGCGGGTCGGCGGTCCCCATCTCGCACTGCCGATCACCGAGCCGACAGGTTGCCACGTCATCGCGCAGCGATCGCGGCCATCCGTCAGGGCGAGGCGGACCGCCCAGGCCCCCGGACGCTTGGACGAGGGTGGCCCCACGAACCTCCACCGCGACGCCCTACGATGACTGGAGGCCGCTCATGAGGAGTGCGCACCATGGAAGGGCTGCTGTTCACCATCGCCCTGTTGATCGTCATCGGGATCGGCATCGGGCTGTTGCCGCGGCGCTGGAGCAGGGCGCGCGGTCCCGAGCAGACCACCGAACCCCCGGGTGAGACGAGCGCGCCAGACGACTGGCCGCGTGACGGCGGCGACAACCCTCGGGCGCCGTGATCGCCTGAACGGGACGCTCGTCGCGGGCGCTCGTGGGCATCGGTGGGGGCGCAGCTGGCTCGCTACGGGCCGGCGACGCCCCTGCCGCCGCGAGCAACGGGGCCGGCTGGGCCCCCGGCCGTCGAGGCTCGATCGGCTGCCGAGCGGGTCGGTGACCCGGCCCTGGTCGACGAGGTCGGCCGGACGCTGTCGGCCAGCTGACCGTGATCTGCCGGCCTTGCCCGCGCACCGCAGCTACGAGGTCCTGCCACGGTGCGCGAGCAACGGTCGGGAGCGGCGGCGGCGGGGGTGACGGTCGGGAGCGGCGACGGGAGCGGCGACCGCGGGGGCGACGCCCGCGTCGTCGAACCGCGGGGAACGCACAGCGGCTTGTATCGTCGCGCGCGGTGCATCGTCAGCCGGGACGACCACCGCGTTCCGACGCGGGACGGGAGGGACAGCGTGTCCGTCTGGCTCGTCGTCGGCATCGTCCTCTACCTCGCCGGCCTCGCGCTCACGTTCAGCGGCGCAGGGCTCGGTGGCCGGGTCATCGGGTTGGCGGTCGTGTCGGCGGGGGCCGGGCTCGCGGTGGTGTTCGCCCCGCCGCTCCGCTCGTGGCCGGCGGCGATCACCGTGGCCCTGACGTTGATCCCGCTGGTGCTGGTCGCCGCGGCACTGCGGCGGAAGGTCGACCAGGTGGCCGGTGAGCGGGGGGCGACCCTCGACGACGATGCCCTGTGATCGCCGCGCTCGCCCTGCTGGTGGCCCTGCCGGTCGCGGGCGCCCTGCTCACGAGCGTCACCCGGGGCCCGACGAGGGTGCGGCTGTCCCTGCTGATGGCCACGGCCATCCTGGTCGCCGCGGGCCTGCTGGCACGGTCGGTGCTGGCGGGCGGCGCTGCCCACGTGCTGACACTCACCTCCCCGATCAGCGTCGTCGTGGTCCTGATCGCCGACGGCCTGGCGGTCTCGTTCCTGGTCATGTCTGCGGTCGTCGGCCTGGCCGTGATCGGCTTCGCCTGGGCCGAGGTCCGTCACGAGCAGGACCGCCACCACCGCGCGTACTGGCCGCTGCTGTTCACGCTCTGGGCGGGGGTGAACCTGCTCCTGCTGGCCGGCGACCTGTTCACCGTCTACCTGATGCTCGAGCTCGTGGCGCTGGCCGGCTCGCTGCTCGTCACGCTGCGCGGGGACCGCGGCAGCCTGCTGGCGGGCACGCGCTACTTCTACGCGGAGCTGGTCGCATCCACGACGATGCTGATCGGCATCGCGATCGTGTGGTCCCAGGCTGGCACGGTCGTGTTCAGCGAGCTGGCAGCGGGCCTCGAGGACGCGCCGCTGGCCGCCCTGGGGCTCGCGATCATGACCATCGGGCTACTGCTGAAGGCACCGCTGGCGCCCCTGCACTTCTGGCTCCCGGCGGCTCACACCCTGGCGCCGAGCGCGGTCAGCCCGCTGCTGTCCGGGGTGATGGTCAAGGTGGCGTTCGCCGTCCTCGTGCGGCTGTGGTTCCTGTCGGTGCCGGAGCTGGTCACCACCTCGGCCGCGCAGCTGATCGGGGCCATGGGCGCGCTCGCGATCCTGTGGGGCTCGGGGGGTGCGCTGCTCGCGACCGGACTGAAGCGGTTGATCGCCTCCTCCACCGTCGCTCAGGTCGGGCTGGTGTTCCTGCTGGTTCCGCTGGTCGCGGCCGGGTCCTTCGACGGCTGGGCCGGTGGGGTGGTGCTGGCCGTCAGCCACGCCTTCGCGAAGGGTGCGATGCTGATGGCCGCGGCCGTCCTGGTCGACAGCGCCCGGCAGGCGGGCGCCCCCGCGCCGGGCGCCGGCAGCGTCGTCGGGGCGATCGACGGCGAGACCCACGTCGGGCGGGGGACCAAGGCAGCCAAGAGCGTGCGCGGCGAGACGACCTGGCCGCTGCTGATGGAGCTGCGGGGGAGCGCGGTCCGGCGACCGGTGGCGATGATGGCCTTCGGGATCGCCGGGATCAGCCTGGTGGGTCTCCCACCCAGCGGTGGATTCGTCGCCAAGTGGTACCTGCTGATCGGCAGCATCACCACCGGGCAGTGGTGGTGGGTGATCGTGCTGGTGATCGGCACGCTGCTCACCGTCGGCTACCTGATGCGCTTCGTCCGTCCGGCGTTCGCGCCGCTGCCCGAGGACGAACGCCCGGTCCCGCGTCGCGACGCCCGCGACCTGGTCGCCCTCGCGCTCGCCACCTCGACGTTGCTGCTGGGACTCGTGCCGGGACCTCTGCTGCGGCTGCTCGCCATCGGAGGGCCGCATGGAGGGGGCTGAGATCGTGGCCGGGGAGGTCGGCGCCAGCGTGCTGCTGTGGTTGCTGGCCACCTCGCTGGCGCCGGCCGGGATCATCTTCCTGCTGCCCGAGCACGCCGAGCGGACGCGGCGCATCATCAACATGGCCGGTGCCATCGCCAAGGTCGGCCTGGTCCTGGTGCTGGTGGTCGGGGTGTTCTCCGGGCGGGAGTACGAGTGGCGGACGTCCTTCCTGCCTGGCATCGACCTGGTGCTGCGGGCTGACCCGGTCCCGCTGCTGTTCGTGTTCCTGTCGGCGCTGCTGTGGCTGACGACCACGATCTACGCGATCGGCTACCTCAGCGAGGACACCCACCGCTCGCGGTTCTTCGGCTTCTTCAGCCTGTGCGTCGCCGCCAGCGTCGGCATCGCCCTGGCCGGCAACCTCGTGACCCTGCTGATCTTCTACGAGCTGCTCACGATCACCACCTACCCCCTGATCGTCCACCAGGGCCACGAGCGGGCCCGGGCGGGCGGCCGGATCTACCTGCTGTACGCGGTCACCGGTGGCGCGGCCGTGCTCGTCGGGGTGGTGTGGCTCCAGACGATCGCGGGCAGCGTGGCCTTCCGCGAGACCGCGCTGCTGGCGGCCCTGGCGAGCGAGCACCGCGGGGCGCTGACCGCGATCTTCGTGCTGCTGGTCGCAGGGTTCGGGGTCAAGGCCGCGATGGTGCCCCTGCACGTCTGGCTGCCCCACGCCATGGTCGCGCCGGCGCCGGTGAGCGCGCTGCTGCACGCGGTCGCGGTGGTCAAGGCCGGCGCCTACGCGATCGTGCGGGTGATCCATGACCTGTACGGCGCCGGGCTCGCCGCCGACCTCGGGGTCCTGACCCCGCTGGCCGTAGCGGCCTCCGTCACGATCGTCTACGGCTCGGTGTTGGCGCTGGTGCAGCAGGACCTGAAGCGGCGGCTGGCCTACTCCACGGTGAGCCAGCTGTCCTACATCGTGCTCGGGGTCAGCGTCGTCGGGCTCACCAGCGTCTCCGGTGGGGTCGCGCACCTGGTCCACCAGGGGGTGATGAAGGTCACCCTCTTCTACTGCGCCGGGATCCTGGCGACCTCCCTGGGGGTGACCCGGGTCGACCAGATGCGCGGGATCGGCCGCAAGCAGCCGTTGACGATGACAGCCTTCACCGTCGCGGCGCTCGGGATGATCGGGGTGCCGCCGACGGTGGGGTTCATCACCAAGTGGTACCTCGGCCTCGGGGCCGTCGAGGCCGGTCAGCCCTGGGTCATCTGGGTCCTGGTGGCCAGCACGCTGCTGAACGCCGCCTACTTCCTCCCGGTGATCGCCCGGGCCTGGCTCTCGGAACCCGACACCGAGGTGGGCGCGCGGGAGGTCGGGGTGAGCTACCCAGCCCGCCGGTACGGGCCGGTCCGGCTGCCCCGCATCCGGTTGGAGGCGGACCCGTGGCTGCTGCTGCCTCCGATCTCGACCGCCGCCAGCGTGGTCGTGCTGGGGGTGCTCGCCGGTGTGCCGCTGAGCCCCATCTCCTGGGCCGAGGACATCGCCCGTGAGCTGCTGGGGCGGCTGTGAACGCGCTGCTGTGGGTCGCCCCGATCGCCTGGCCGCTGCTGGTGGCCGGGCTCGTGGTGGCGTTCTGGCGCGGTGGGGCGCCCCGGCTCGTGCCCTGGCTGGTGGCCTCGGGCCCGCTCCCCGCGCTGCTCCTGGCCGCCCTCGGGCCGAGGGGGCCGGCACCCGCTCTGCCGTGGCTGCTGCTCGACCTCCGGCTCGAGCTCGAGGTGACCTCACGGATCCTGCTCCTGGCGACCGCTCTCGTCTGGTCGGCGGCCGGCATCGCCGCTCCTCGGTTGACGGCCGAGCGCTGGAGTACGGCGTGTCTGTGGTCGCTGACCCTCGCCGGCAACGTCGGGCTGATCCTCGCGGCCGACCTCATCTCGCTCTACAGCTTCTACGCCGTCATGACCTTCTCGGCGTACGGCCTGGTCGTTCACGACCGGACCGACGCCACCCGCCGGGCCGGACGTGTGTACGTGGTCATGGCGGTGCTCGGTGAGGCCATGCTGATCAGCGGCCTGGTGCTGGCGGCGGGCGCTGCGGGCAGCACCGACAACGCCCTGGTCGCCACCGCGCTAGCCGACGCCGACCGGCGGGAGCTGATCGTCGGGCTGCTGACCGCCGGGTTCGCGGTGAAGGCCGGGGTCGTGCCGCTGCACGTGTGGCTGCCGCTGGCCCACCCGGCGGCCCCCGTGCCCGCCAGCGCCGCGCTGAGCGGTGCGATGATCAAGGCGGGCCTGGTCGGGTGGCTGTCGGTGCTGCCGCTCGGTGCGGTCTCGGCCACCGGCTGGGCGGTGGCCCTGATCACCGCGGGCCTGGCGACCGCCTACACCGGTGCCCTGATCGGGGTCCTGCAGGACCGTGCCAAGGTGGTCCTCGCCTACTCGAGCATCAGCCAGATGGGGCTGATCACGGTGCTCGTCGGTGTCGCCTTCGTCGCCCCCACCGCCGCGCCGATCGCGGTGGCCGGTGCCGTCACCTACGCCCTCCACCACGGCGTGGCCAAGGGGGCGCTGTTCCTCGGGGTCGGGGTCCGCTCGGCCTGGGGCGGGGCACGTGGCCGGTGGCTGGTCCTGGCTGGCGCGGCCTTCGCCGGACTGTCGCTGACGGGAGCACCCCTGACCAGCGGGTTCGTGGCCAAGGCGGCGATGAAGGAGGCGGTGGCGACCATCGGCGCGCCGTGGGCCAGCCGGTTGACGACGGCGCTCACGGTGGCCGCGATCGGGACGACGCTGCTGATCGCGCGGGTGCTGGTCCTGCTGGCCCGCCCCAACGAGGCCGACCGCCGTGCGCAGCGTCCCTCGGCGGCGGGGGAGCGGTCGCTGGTCGCCGGGTGGGCTCTGCTCCTGGTGGCGACCGCCGTGGCCACCTGGACCGTGCCCGCGCGCTGGTCAACGGACGTACCCGCCCCGGCCGTCTACCCCTCGGCGCTGGTCGCCGCCACGTGGCCGGTGCTGGTCGGTACCGCGCTGGCCTGGGCGACGACGCTGCTGGCCCGGCGCAGGCGCACCGAGCCGGGCACGCCGTGGATCCCCGCCGGCGACCTCGTCGTCCTCGCCGAGGCAGCCGCACCGACGGCCCGCCACCTCGCCGCCTGGGTGGTGGCCACGACGACCGCGGCCCGTGATCGCCTCGGTGCCCTGGCCGGCAGGTTCGAGGCCCGGGTGCGCCCCGGCGAGGGGTTCTCGCGGGTGGACGTGGCGCTCAGGCGGTGGCAGGTCGCCGGGGGGCTGTTCCTGCTGGTGGGCGCCGCCTTGGCCCTGGCGCTGGGCGTCGCCGGTTGACGTTGCTGCGAGCCTCGAACGGCCGTCGGTCGGCGCATGCCGCCGTCAGCGCACCATCTTCAGGAACCGGCGGGTGCGCTCGTGCTGCGGGTCGCTGAGGACCTGCTCGGGAGGGCCCTCCTCGACCACCGCGCCGTCGTCCATGAACACCACGCGGTCGCCGACCTCCTGGGCGAAGCCCATCTCGTGGGTGACGACCATCATCGTCATCCCCTCCTCGGCGAGGTCGCGCATCACCGCGAGCACCTCGCCGACCAGCTCCGGGTCCAGGGCGGAGGTCGGCTCGTCGAACAGCATCATGTCCGGGTCCATCGACAGCGCCCGGGCGATGGCCACACGCTGCTGCTGGCCCCCGGACAGGTGGGAGGGGTAAGCGTCGATCTTGTCCAGCAGGCCCACCCGCTCCAGGTTCTGGCGCGCGACCTCCCGGGCCTCGCCCTTGCTGCGGTGGCGCACGCGGCGCTGCGCGATGGTCAGGTTGCGCAGCACCGACAGGTGCGGGAACAGGTTGAAGGACTGGAACACCATGCCGATGCGGCTGCGCAGCGCGTCCACGTCGGCGTCGATGTCGGTGATGTCGTCGCCCTCGATGAGGATCTGCCCGGAGTTGGGTTCCTCCAGCCGGTTCACGCAGCGCAGCAGGGTGGACTTACCCGAACCCGAGGGACCGACGACGCACACCACCTCGCCCTCGTTGACGTGGAAGTCGAAGCCCTTGAGGACCTCGAGCTCACCGAAGGACTTGTGGAGGTCGCGCACCTCGATCGCGGGGACCTGCCCGTCCGATCCGCCTGTGGTCATCGAGCTGCTCTTTCGTCGGTGAGGCTCAGCGTGAGCGCGCGTTGCGTCGTTCCAGCACGCGGACGAGCTGGGTCAGTGGCACGGTGATCATGAGGTAGACCGCGCCGACCACGATCAGCGGCGTCGCGTTGGCGTTGATGTTCAGCAGGTCGCGGCCGAACTTCAGCAGCTCCTTGGTGGCCGGGGTGGTACCGATCACGAACAGCAACGAGGTGTCCTTGATCAACAGGACCAGCTCGTTGGTCAACGGCGGGATGATGATGCGGAAGCCCTGGGGGATGATGATCGAGACCATCGCCCGGGTGTAGGACATCCCCAGCGACCGGGCGGCCTCCATCTGGCCCTTGGGGACCCCTTCGATGCCGGCGCGGATCGTCTCGGCCATGTAGGCCGCGGCCACGATGCCGAGGCCGAGGGTGATCGTGACCAGGGTCGGCCAGCGCGTGCCGAAGGCGATCGGGATCCCGATGCCCACCAGGAAGATCGTCAGCAGGGCGGGAAGCCCACGGAAGATCTCGATGTAGATCGTCGCCAGCCAGCGGTAGGGAGTGATCGAGGACAGCCGCATCAGCGCGAGCAGGAGCCCGAAGGCCAACCCGAAGCTGAAGGCGAGGAAGGTGTAGAGGATGGTGTTCCGGGCCGCGATCGTCAGGACCTCGGGGAACATCGTCCGGGCGAGTTCGGCGTTGAAGAAGTTGCGCCGCGTGGTCTCCCAGTCGGCCAGCAGGACCAGCCCCGCCAGCGCGAGCACGAAGACCACGTAGAGCACGCCGCGCACCAGCTTCTGCTGCTGGCGTTTCGTCAACCTCCTTGTGCTCCGAGCCCCTGACGTCGCTGCGCTGGCAGCCATCGCTGTGCTCCCCTCAGCGGTCATGGTCGGACGGAACCGTAGACGACGCCGGGCCCGCCGCGGGTCTCGCCCTGTCGGGCGGTCCGCTGGCGGGCCCGGGTACGGGGTGGTCCGACCGGCCGCATCGCAGCGATACGACCGGCCGGTGGTCGGATCAAGCCTCGCCGAAGTAGCGGTCGAACAGTTCGTCGTAGGAGCTGTCGGCGCGCATCTCGGCCAGGGTGTCGTTGATCAGCGCGAGCAGGGCGTCGTCGCGACCCTGCTCCAGGGCGAAGCCGTAGTCCTCGCCGGTGTCGTAGGTCTCGACCACCTCGACGTTGTCGTCCTGGTCGGCACGGTTGGCGTTGACCGGCTCGTCCTGCAGGATCGCATCGATCGCACCGGCCTCGAGCGCCGTGAACAGTTCACCGCCACCCTCGTAGGAACGGATCTCCGCGCCAGGCACGTTCTCCTCGGCGTAGTCGGCGCCCGTGGTGCCGGATTGGACACCGACGGTCACGCCCTCGACGAGATCGTCGATCGAGGAGAGGTCGGAGCCGACGGGCACGAGCAGGGACTGGATCGCGGAGTAGTACTCGTCCGAGAAGTCGACGTTGGCGGCCCGCTCCTCGGTGATGGTCATCGCCGAGGCGGCGACGTCACAGGTCCCGGCGGCCATCTCCGCACCGGAGGTCAGGCCCTCGAAGCCGGTGTTGACCACGACCAGGTCCAGGCCGTTGCGGTCGGCGATCTCCTGCATCAGGTCGATGTCGAAGCCGCTGTAGCCCGAGGGGGCGTCGGGGTCCTCGAACTCGAAGGGCTCGTAGGGGACCTCCGAGCACACGGTGAGGGTGTCGGCGGCGACCAGGTCGAG
>Ga0207421_10002009_pt1 | contig 25712 bp, 18 predicted proteins | sample SodLakKL_010_SED_4_FD_187542 | JGI IMG/M metagenome (GOLD analysis project Ga0207421, IMG submission 187542) | Alkaline sediment microbial communities from Lake Tanatar, Kulunda Steppe, Russia - 8KL_010_SED (SPAdes) (version 2) | ecosystem: Environmental > Aquatic > Non-marine Saline and... | reverse complement strand
AACATCATCTTCAGTAGTACTATCAACTTCATATGTCTGGCCCGACTCAATGTTTTGGAGAATGAAGTTTATCATCTCTCCTCTATTGTAATAGGTATTATGATAGGTGGATTGGATAACTTCTATTATCTTGTCCGAAAATGCATTCTCGATGGAGTACTTTTTTAAGACCTTCTTTGCCAAAGAACCCAAATCCTCTTCTTTTAATAGTTCCTTTCTGAATTTCCACATCTCTTTGGGATAAGAATCATTTTCAAATATCTTCTTTATCTCAACCAAACTATATCCCGCATCGTCTAATACCACTGACCATCCCCGTTTAGAATCACATTTTTGTACTACCCTCAACCATGCAAGGAGGAGTAGAGCACACCTTTTCCTAAAAAGCTCAACACCCCCCTCGTAAGCTACGGGAACCTTCTTATCTCGAGCTTTCTCGAACAAACTCAAACCGAACTTTCTAGTTCTTGTCAAGACCGCTATGTCTTCATATCTTATTTTTCGCTTTTTCCCATCTTCCTGTATCAGATAATCAGGGTTATTCACTATCTGGGTGATCTTCCAAAGAGTGATAGCTCTCTTGTCCTCTCCAACATAAGCTCCTATCTCGGTTTGTCCTTCGTTTTTTGCCGCTTCCAATTTAGTTATCCTTTCTCTTACGTTTTCTTTATCTAACCGTTCTTTTTTGGTTGCCTCTACTAGTAGTCCCTGCTCGGAAAAATCGATGAGTTCCTGAGTTGCTCTGTAGTTTTTCTTCAACTTTATTTCCTTCTCAACCCTCGCGGGAAATTCTATTCGTTGGAAGTCGCTATTAAGATCTTCTTTAAATCTCTCAAGCCGTTCCTCGAATCTAACGATATTATCAACAGAAGCGTATTGAAAAGAAAATATACTCTGTTTCCAGTCACCTACTGCACAGATATTTCCCGATTTAGACATTAAAAGAGAGAGTTTGAACTCTATCTCATTAGTGTCTTGAAATTCATCTATCATAACATAATCGAAGCTAAGTTCCTCTCTCAAATCGTGGTCCTCGCATATTAAAACAAAAGCGAGCATCATCATCAAGCTGAAGTTCAGATAGTTCCTGCTCAAAGCGTATTCTATATATTCGAAGTAAACATCATGTACGAAACTCTTCAGTTCCGTTCTATCCTCCTCGAAACAGAGCTTTGCAAACTTCTTCGGTACCTGTTTATCTTCTCCTCTGATCTCTTCGATCGATGGGGCACTATCTATGAAACACTTATCTTTATATCCTGAGAGCCGCTTTTTCAAGAGTGACTGCTTTTTACTTCTTGCTCCTTCTCTAGGTTCGTTAGCTTCATCGAAAATTTCCTTAAAATTTTCGAAATTTCCGTCGAGATATTTCTCTGAATTTCTGTACCAGCCGTCTTTTTTCGGGAAAATACCCTTAGCTCCGAGCGATTTTATCAGATCCAAAAGATTAGCTTTGTCGCGTATTATCCTGTAAAAATCTCTATGTTCTGGATGTCTCTTCATAAAATCACTCATGAAACTGTTGAACTCGTCTTGTTCTATTATTTCATTTTCAACGATCCGAGTGGATTGGGTCAAAGTATCGTCTATTCCTATCAGACTCGGGACTTCATGTCCGTATTGCATCAAGAGCCTGTTACAGAAACTATGGAATGTAGATATCGGCGCATCTCTCAGTTCTGATTTGCTGTAGCTGGAGAGGTTGATTATCCTCTCTTTCATGTTCTCCGCTGCATTGTTCGTAAAAGTGATCAGGAGAATATCTTCGGGACCTATCTGATTATCTTCAAGAAGATATGCGTATCTCAAAGAGATAGTAAAAGTCTTACCGGTTCCTGGTCCAGCATCAGCTAAGTAAATGCCCTCTGTACTTTCTATAAGCTCTTTCTGTTTTTCATTGGGCGTAGTTTCGTTCATGATTTTGCCTCCTCAGGTATCACTAAATCTTTGTATTCGATGTTTTCTAGGTCTGTATCACCCACGGGAAAATTAGAACTCCTGTATCGCTTGTACTCTTTTATCTTTTCTTTCAGAAAATCTTCGAATCGGTCGAGATTTTCTTTAAAATAATGTGTTTTTCTGAAGACTATCAATTTCTTCATGATGCCTTTACAGGCCTTTTCCACATACTTGTAGGTGCCGATCCTTTCTTTGCAGTAATTTGTGAATTCTGTAGTGATTTCACTGTCTAAGATCTCTTCTTTATCAGTTTCAGTGATCGTTCTTGTTTCGAAGAATCTTTTGTAGTTTTCATAACCGAGTTTTTCTAGAACTTTCTTTCTCCTGTTAGAAGATTTAAGCCATTCGTACATCTCTCTTTTCTGCGTAACTTCGTTGAAATCTTTAGGATAGTATTCTATCGTTACTTTATTATCTCTGAAATCACCTTCTCCTGAGATAACATCCTTCAGGTTATCGAGTAGATGATAATAGGTGAAGCGAATCGGTTCGCCTGTATGAAACATTCTATGATGTGCTAGATACATCTTAGCTTGGAAGTTAGGTTTTTCGTCTATATTTTTGATATCTGATTTTCTCATGATGGAGTAGATTGATTTTCTCCTTCCCGATTTGTGGTCTACTATATGATCATCTCCTAGGATCAGGTCCACCTTACCTTTTGCTCCTATGCTCTTATTATGAAAAGATACCTCAGTGTATTTCGATTTTATAGGTTTGTTGAACATGTCTGAAAAAATATTGTCTTTGTCGATTTTCTCGTAACCTTTCGGTTCTTCTAATTGGACTTTTTGTTCCTCCAAAAAGGATCGTAGGTTTTCCATGCCAACTTTAAATCTAGTTTTTGCTTCAGAGAATTCATGTTCTTCTAGAAAAGGTTTCATCTCGTTCATCACTCTCTCTACCATAGAATCTAGATCATGACAAATTTCTGGATAGTTGAGAGCGAACTCGGCAAAGTCATGTAAAATAGTACCTCTTCTGAAATAGATCTTATCGGGTGTTTTTACGAGTTCAGAGAAGAACTGATCCTTTGGACATCTTACTAGTGTGTTCAAAGTAGACTGGCTCATAGTTTTTATTGGTTCAGGTTCGGTGTTGATATCCTTCTTAGAGAAAGGTGAAAGTGGTTTATGAAGGTCTTTCTTGTTCAACTCGTGTTTCAGATCTTTGAAGGAACTAATCTCTTCATCACAAAACTCATTCAGGTAAAAAGAAGGAACGATTTTCTGACCCATTTCGCGGTTCTTGACTAAATAGTATTGTTGCTCTCCATTTTGAAGTAAGACCTCAAAATCTTTTCTTTTTTCCTCATCAAAATCTTTCTTATCGATCCACGGATTTGTTGGTGGCTCCGGCGTCCAGGAGGTTCCCATTCCTAGATAAAAAACATAGGGTCTATCGATGAAGGTGGATGAATTGGGCGAGGCCATAAGCACTCCTTGTCCCGAACTTTTGACCTCGATATCGAAACTTTCAAGATAATGTATGAGTGATCTCATCCTTTCAGGTGTGATCTTTTTTCCGAGGATGTCTAGATCGTCTAAATGTCTCCTCAAATCTTCGGGCTTGTCTTCAAACAAATCTTTTTCTAAAAGTTCACAGAAAGTCATTTCTGGTATGGTCCTTAGTATTTGTTTAAAATCGTCTAGATCGTCGCTGGAGTAAGAATTCAGCAGATACTCTTCCGTTTTGGGATCGACGGACCTCTTTTGAGAAACTAGAGGTTTTACGTCTTTGACCTTTAACCCCTCTCTAAAGAAAGAGGCCCTTATCAGATTCAGTAATCTCCTGATCTCCTCCTGTTCTTTCAACTCCTTTGAGACCATGTAGGGAATATCATTAGAATTGAAGAGAGCTTCTATCAGATACCTGTACTCGGAGTCTTTTTTCATTATTATAGCTGCGTCTCTTTCATCTATATCTTTGATATTATCGAGCACGGTTCGAACTATCTCAGTTGTGGAGTTGAATATATGAAAAGGTGAGAGTTCTTTTTCAGTATCTGTGAAGACTTCAATATCGTCGTATCCTTCAGGAAGTATTTTCTTATCTAGTGTCGTGAACTGATATTCGGATATCACCGCGAGCTTTTTTCCTTCTTTTACTGTGTAATTTTCAACTGCTGTGTATGGATTGATTGTATCTCTGAGAAATTTTAAGATTTGTTTAGTATCATCCTTTTGAGTGATCTTTTGTTGGAATATTTTACTCGGGTCCCCAGTTTCTTTCCAACAATCCACTATACTATCGAGTAGATATGTTAACCTTTTTTCATCTATATCTGTATCTTCCTTGATCTTCAGGAAAAGTTCTCGTTCGTCTTTTAATATTTGTTTTTCAGAATCTATCTCATTCAAAGCCAATCTTCTTGGAGTAGTTGCAAAATAATCTAGTTGAGGTCTCTCAAGCCTAGCATTGAGAGCGTCCGCAAGTGGTGCATCGACAGTTAGAACCAAATCGTAAGCTTTGACCTGTTGGAATATGTCTTCAATAGACTCGGTTCTCTTCACTTTCAAAGGAATGCGTTCTACCATCTAATCATCATTTAGAACTATGCTTTCTCACTATTTATCTTTTGATAAGAAAAATTCGAGTAAAATAATCAGACGTTCAACCCTTCTTCCTCCATGGTGAATAGATAGAGTGCATAAGATAAAAGCCAGTGGGATCCACCGTAGTCTTTGACGAAAGCCTGTTGTATCCCTTGTTTTGCATGGTCTTCCGCACTTTTTATGAATAACTTTTTGTAACTATGATCCTTAGGAAGATAGCTTCCAATACCACTTAAACACCAACTTCTTGAAATATTCAAACCGACCAGATGGAATTTCATCAACTCATCGAGTTGGACTTTTACCGGCTTCGTAATAGTATAGTTATAATCAAGATCCGGTAGAAATTGGTCCAGCCATTCTAAAAACTCATCCTTATCTAAAATTCGACTCATGAGGTCTGCCTCAACAAGAGCTGGGGAAAGAAAATCCCATCCAATCGGCTCATATTCTACAGGCGCATCTTCGTCTTCTAAAAAGAAATCTAAGGATTTTTCTTTTACTTTTTCTTCTAAATGTTTATCTCCTTTAACTCTTGAATAATCGAGAACCCTCTGTAAAGAGAAGGCTGAATTTCCGTGTGTGCCCACTCTTAAGGGCCGTTGTTGTTCCAAAAATCTTTTTTCGATAAGTTCTAATAATCTTTCTTCCAAAGGTAAAAGATTTTTTTCCCATCGAGCGGATTTTTCATCCTCCCAAAGATGTAGTTCTGCTATCAAAGCCAAGAACCAAGACCATCCATATGGTTTTTCAAAATCTTCTTTCTGTTTGAAGTAGGCCACTTCTTCTATAGCCTTTTCTTTTGAGAAACTATCTTCAAGTCTTTCTATAATTTCCTTTTTCAATGGATGTTTGTCAAATAATCTGATCTGTCTAACAAGACTCCAGTGGCTGTGTACTGCAGAGTGCCAATCAAAACAACCGTAAAATATCGGATGCTGTTCTCTTGGTCTTGGTAGTGAATCTGGAGACGATACTGAATAGACAAAATGAGGGAATTCTTTTTCTATGCAGTTTAGAGGTGCCTTGGCAAGTTTTTTGAGAAGATCTTGATCTATCCAGTCTTTTTTACCCGAGATGACTTTTTCTATATCGTATTCTTTCAAAACTTCAACTTCATTTGATATCGACATTGATCATACCAGGTGAGTTATAAGGTCATCGACTTTTTCCTTTTCTGCCTTTGTACCAACTTCTTCGGAATTCAAAGACAATTCCTCGACCACGTTCCCTCCTTTAGGCTCCAACTCGTCCTTGATTTTCTCAAATGTCATGCTAGGTCCTCCTCCTCCGTGAGTTACAAAGGGTATTATCTTCGTTCCATCCAATCCCTCACACTGGTCCATAAAGGCGTTAACGGGAGTGGCGGGTTTTCCACACCAGACTGGGGTGCCGATGAACAACACATCGAAGTCACTCAGATCCGTTCGTGCTTCTTTTATCTTTGCTTTCTCTTCCTTTTTTGCATCTTCTACGTTTTCCTCATATGATCTATCTCGGCTTCTTTCTATAGATACTGTTTTCACATCTATACCTTTTTTATCAAGTGTGCTAGCTATGTCTTTTGCTACTTTTTCAGTGTTTCCCGTCTGTGAATAATATACAACTATGGCTTTCATTTTAACACACATTTTATTATTATACTTCACTTCTGTAATTAGTATTACGGTAGATCTTTTATGAGATTATGATCCTTTTATCTTACTCCATAGATTCTAAAACTGTAATGCTTCTCCCTCACTCAGCACCTTTACCTTTATCTCGCTCTCACTTTCCAATTTTCTCTTAAATTCTTCTGGATCTGCATCTCTTTCGTGGAATGGTATGACCATCTCAGGTCCGATAGCTTTTGCCGCTTCAATAGCTTCATCTATATCCATCGTGTAGGTACCATCTATCGGTAAAAAAGCGATGTTAACGTTTTCAACGTTTCTCATCTCTGGTATATTTTCCGTGTCTCCTGGATGGTATATGGTTTTTTCATCGATCGTTATCAGATAACCGACACCTTCCCCCTTAGGATGGAAGGGCTCTCCTGTATCTCTTTTCCTTTTGAGATTGTAGGCGTACGTAGCTTCGATCTCTATTCCATCAAAAGTCGACTTTTCACCAGGTTGAAGGCTAGTTAAATTTTCTTCTATCTTTTCGCCACAGCTATCCGGTGCTACTATCTCAGTTTTTTTAGTCAACATCTCTTTGAATGTTTTTGGGTCACAGTGATCGTGGTGAGGATGTGTTATCAGGAGTAGGTCCCCTTTCAATGGATTTTCGTAGAACTCTTTTACAACTTCTGACAATTCATCAGGCCGATAGGGATCGATATAGATATTATTCCCGTCTGCTTTCAAAAGTACCGAGGAATGAGCAAGCCTTCTTATCTCACCCATGATTATCACAGATTTAAAATTGCTTTTCGGGTTTAATAAACTTGCTCTTTAAAGTTTCAGATTGTCTATTAAGGATACTATAATCTTATTTAAAGAAAATGCCTTTTGGACAATATATCAAGTTTTCAATTCTGTAGAAGACGATCGAATATCTTCTTCTTTACGTCTATCCTCTTCATATCCATCTTCAATTTTCTTTGTTATATGACAATCTCTGCACCAAACATATCCAGAAAATCCGACGACTTCTTCCATCTCTTTTCCACAATCAGGGCAAGTTGTCGTACTCATCTGTAACGTGAATACTGTTATGTTATATAATAATTATTGATTTCCTAGATAGACCGTCCATTCATACTCATGTGATAGAGAGCCAAAAAATTTTTAAATTTGACTGACTAGTTAGTCAGTAAGGATGTCTCAAGAAGATGTCCCTATTGAAGTCAGAGAAGAGATCATGAAGGCGACTTTCCGTGCCATCTGTGAACACGGTTATGCCGACTTAACGATGGAAAAGATCGCCGATGAAACTGAAAGGTGTAAATCTACCCTGCATTATCACTACGGGACCAAAGAGAATCTTATGGTGGATTTCATCAAATTTTTACTCGAGGGTTTTAAGGAGAACATGATTCCGAGCACGGAGGATCCCCTTAAAAAGTTAGATGTACTCATCGATAGAATGCTCTTTGGAAAAAAAGATGGAGATGTCCCTGAGCGATTTCATACTGCACTTTTGGAATTGAGATCTCAAGCACCTTATTGTGAGAAATATCGAGAACAGATCACGGAAAATGATGAATATATACATGATAAAGTAGTCGAGATTATTGAAGAAGGCATTGAAAAAGAAAAATTTGAAGAAGTAGATCCTTACCAAATAGGTACTGTAATTCTTTCGACTATCGATGGAGCTAGGGCTCGTCAACTATCTACTGATCGTGACGCGGCTGAAAATGCTAGAGAATCATTGGATGAGTTATTAGAAAATTTATTGTTCAAAGATAGGTAGGTAAGAATGAAGGGCTCGGTCGAAGAAAGAAGAGACGAGATCCTTGAAGGTCCCATTGTGAAGACGCTGCTCGTCCTGGCTTGGCCCATAGTTATCGGGAGCATGCTGCAGACCGGCTACAATATAGCAGATACTTTTTGGCTTGGCCGAGTTAGCGAGGAGGCACTAGCTGCACCGAGCGTCGCGTTTCCCCTTGTGATGGTCCTTCTCGCTTTGGGGATGGGGCTCGCTACAGCTGGAATCTCATTAGTCTCTCAACATACAGGTAAGGGAGGTAGTGAAAAGGCGAACGAGTCCGCTGGACAGGTATTCGGTCTTTTGCTAATAATAAGTGTAATAATGGGAACGATAGGTTTCTTTTCTGCAGGATGGCTTCTCAGAAACATAATCGGGGTCCCGGAAGATGTTTATCCCCTAGCTCTCGCCTATACTCGAATAATATTTATAGGCGCTCCCATAACTTATGCTTTCACTTCGTTTAGATTCATATTGAGGGGTATAGGGGACATGAAAACGTCGATGTATCTAAGAGCCATCGGCGTGGTTTTGAATATAATCTTGGATCCCTTTTTGATACTAGGTATAGGTCCTTTTCCTACAATGGGGGTTGCAGGAGCGGCTGTGGCGACGGTGGCCACTAGAGGGGTTGCCTCAGCTGTAGGTGTTTATCTATTGTTCACAGGAAAAGTTGGAATAAAACTCAGACTAAGACACTTGAAGTTGAAGATGAAGTGGGTCAAAAAAATATTCGATATAGGTCTTCCAGCCTCTGCGGCTAGAGCTGGTAGTTCTCTAGGATTCGTAGGACTCATAGCTATTGTATCTGTTTTTGGTACTATCCCACTGAGTGCCTATAGTATAGGAAGAAGGGTTATCCAGTTGGTCAACTTGGGTATTTGGGGTTTCGCTAGCGCCACCATGACCATGGTCGGTCAAAACGTGGGTGCTGGTAATACCAAAAGATCGGAGGATATCGTTAAAAAGACGATCATGGTATCAGTTATCTTGATGGTAACTATCTCAATCGCTATTTTCTTCTTCAGGACTGGTTTAGTGAGTATATTCGCCGACGAAGGCGCACTCGATAATTATACTGCGGTGATCGATGAATCAGCCCGTTTCGTGGCGATATTCGTGTTTGCTATACCGTTCTATGGATTGTTTAGGATATTCGACTCCACTTACAGAGGTACAGGCCATACTAAACCGGCGATGGTTCTCTCCTTGACTAGAATAATGGTGTTGAGGATAGGCTTATCTTATCTGCTCGCATTTTCTTCCATCCCTCTCGGTTTCACAACCCTTCATATAGGCGCTGACCTCGGTATCTTAGGTGTATGGATCGGCATGTCTTTGAGCAATATCCTCATCGCATTTTTCTCCTATGGATACTTCCGGACGGATAAATGGAAAGAAAAGACCATCGAGACTGAGGAAGAAGCAGAAATATAGAAAAATGAAGAAGGGGTTCTACTTACCCGAGACAGTTACGTCGTTAAATCTCGCCGAGGGCAGGTCCATCTTTATTTCTCTACTCCCTATTGATGTGTAGGCCTTTTTGTAATCATCTGCTAATTCAACCGCCTCTAATGCATTAGGCAGATTGCCTGAGATCATCGCTCCTTCGACTTTTCCCTTGATCACACCATCTTCGACCAACCAGGCTGGAGTTCCTACCACGCTGAAGTCCCCACTAGCTGGATTGAGGGTATGAGCGCCCATAACGCCGTCAACGAGGATGCCTTTATCCGGCAGTAGATTTTCTTTTTTCTTGCCTTCACCACGTAGAATTATGTTTCTATCGCAGATCTCAGGTGGATTTTTGAAACCTCCTCTCAGACCGTTACCTGTGCTTTTAGTATCGCTCTTCACCGCTTCTTTGAGATCATAGATGAAATGGTTGAGAGTTCCGCCTTCGATTATCGGTACTTCTCTACTCGGCACGCCTTCGTCATCGAAGGGTCCACTCCCAACGCCCCAATCCATAGTTGGATCGTCTTTCATGACCAATTCATCAGAAGCAACTCTTTCGCCCTTTCTCCCTTCGTACACTGATTTGCCTTTTCTGATGTTCTCTCCGTTTACTGCAGGGACTATTCCGAACCACATGAGCATTCCGAAAGCGTCAGGATTGATAACCACAGGAACTTCTCCTTCAGGAAGTTCTGAGACCTCTCTCAAGGAATCGACCTTTTCTGCCGCAGTTCTTCCAATATCGGTGAAATCCAAGTCCATCTTTCTAGAGAATCTTGATTCACTAGCGTTTATCGATGTTTCGTCTCCGGGAACCGTTGCCAAAACACCTGTTGAAACAGCGCTATTTTTCTGTTTCAGGAAGACCCCTCGAGTATTTCCCAAAACTTTAGAACCCACACTTATCGATAGACCTCCTCTAGTGGGTATTATATCATCTTTGAGATCTTTAGCTCCGTCTATCACCTGTTGGGTGAATTCCGCTCCTTCACCTTTTGAAGAGGATTCCTCAACTTTCTTATCGTAGGTCTTCGGTTCAGGTGTATCTCCGTCTTCGGGAAGGTCTAGATCGATCTTCTGTGAGATGCTAGAGAGTTCCTCTGCCTTTCTAACTCCCTTCTCTTCCTGACCAGGAGTACAGTAACCGAAACCTATTTTTCCGTTTTTAATGATTCTAATACCTAGCCCAAGATCTTCGTACTCCGAACTTTCTGATAACTCTCCTTTTTCGATCGAGTAACTGATGTTTCTTTCTTTTATACCGTAAACATCGCCATCTAAATTTTTCTTATCGAGCAATTCTAAGGCTTTCTTAACGCTCTCGACCAATTTTTCGTTCATTATCTACCACCTACCGTAACTTCAGATATCAAAACGTTCGCTCCACCGTCGGTAACCGCGGCGGTCTGTCCTTTTCCACAGTGACCTATACCGGTATCTAGTTCTTCTGTTATACCGGTTATGTTCTGAAGTGTTTGAAGGGTAAATCCGTTGAAACTAACGTCTCTCAGCGGTTTGACTATCTCCCCGTTCTCTATTAGATAGGCTTCCTGCGCATTGAATTGGAATGTGCCCTCACCTGTATTAACTTGACCACCGCCTGAAGATTTTGCATAGACACCCTTATCCACTTCTTCCACGATTTCATCGAATTTCATGTCTCCTGGTTCCATTATCGTGTTACTCATCCTGACCAGCGGCTTTACTCTAAAGTCTTCTGCTCTAGCTCCTCCATTGGGTTCCATATCCAGTTTCCAGGCGTTCTCTCTGTCGAGTATAAAATCATTTAGAACGCCGTCTTTCACCAAAGTTCTGTTCTTCGCTTTCGTTCCTTCATCATCGAAGGGAAAGGAGCCGTAACCGTCCATAGTCGGATCGTCTCGTATAGTGACTATATCCGAGGCCACTTTCTCTCCTATCTTCCCTTCAAGACAACTGTTCCCTGTCGATACAAGATCGCTTTCTGCCGCATGCCCGAAAGCTTCATGGGAGAAAACCCCTGTGAGATGAGGATCCATGATTAGCGACATCTTACCGCTAGGCGGTGTATCAGCGTCTAAGAGAGTTTCCAACCTTTCTAAGACAACGTCTTTCTTTTCGTAGGCTCTTTCCGTCAGTTCATATCCTCCCGTTCCTCCGATTCCTTCGGTAGCTCTCTGTATGGTATCGCTCTTTCCGGTGATTATTAAATAAGTTACGATCCTGGGCATCTTCATTTTTACGTGAGTGCCGTCACTCGTAACTATCTCTTTGTTTACCAACCGGTCGATGTATCTTAATTCAGTAGATCTAACAAAGTCCTTGTCTAAATGTTTTTCAAGGTCCTTTAGAAAAGATACTTTTTCTTCGGTTGATATATCTAAAAAATTCTCCTCCATGGGCATCTCGACTTTTTCTTCATGTGTTTCTACATCCGCCATACCGGTCTTCTCTTCCTTGTATTTGTCGCTGTTTTTTGCCATAGATATCGCTCTATCAGCTGCGTTCTTTAACTTGGAAAGATCAGAAGTGCCGACGTTTCCCCATCCATCATTGTACAGAACTCTTACCATGGCGCCCTCTTCGCTGCCGCTGGTTATTTTTTCCATCTCTCCGTCTTTCAAAGTTAGATTCGTAGTATCCCATTTTTCTTTTCTTATGTCGCAATAGGTCGCGCCTTCATCCCTCAAATAATCTATAATATCTTTTAGTGACATCGTTTTTTGAGTAGTAGTTTTTGGTTAATATAGTTTCTTACTACACTTTCTGAATATTATTGAAGAATTGGACAAGTGAAAATTTTTGATCATAAGCCAATATTTTTATATGGTTTCTTCTAATTTTATGAGTTGTAAAACAAAAATTCCTCCTATAAATGCGACCATAATGTCCAAAACAGTGTAATTCAAGCCTCCTAGAAAACTAGTGTTTAGGAGAGTATCTATGGTAAATAATGATAATTTTTCCAAAAAGATCACAGATAAAAGAGTTGTTAAACTCAACATCGGTGTCATCCAAAGAGGGATCTCGAGAGGATCAAAATTCTGATCAATATACATAAGGCCGAGAAATACTAATAGAGTGATCACCATGCCTCCAACGAGATGTGTTGCCAAGGTCCACCACTCGAACCTCGGATAAAGTCTCAGCATTTCTCCCAATAAAAAGACGAGCAAAATTATTGAAAACCAGAATTGGAAGGAATTGGGAATACTCTTCTCTATACCTTGTTTTGATAAATACGGAATGATCGAAAACCCAAAAGCGGGTAAAGATATAGCTAGAGCTCGAAGATTGGAAGTGAAAACAGCGTAGATAATTATTAAAACGATAGGGAACGGCAAGGCTTTAGTTATCCAGGGGAAATCATGGTAAAGCCTTTTACCGAAAAAAGAATTCAATAGCGAGAGAAGTTCTCTTTTAGGTTGTTTAGAGACCAAATAGCTTTTAGAGGTGAAAAGCTTAACGATTTGGAAATCTTTGTCTTTGTTTTTATTTAAATATCGGATGAGTAAAATCATTCCAGTTAAAGTCGAAGCAGTGACGATTGCGAATTCAATCATAAGATGCTCTACACCGATCAAATACTCACTTCTAAGATACAAGTCGCTAAGAAATTTAGCTATGCCTGTCATAGCTCCTATAGATAGAGAAAATATTAACATGAGAAATATCGTAAAATGGAAATTAACTTTGATTTTGGTATAGTGGATTAGATTGAAAATGATCATGAAACTCAAAAATGGAATTATAGCGGCAAGGGCTAGATCCCCAAATATTCTATAACTTGGGCTTATACTAGAAATCCCGGCCGTTCCTACAAATAGAGGGATCACCGACCAAAGGAATACGTTCCGTTTTATCTTTTCTCTTTCCTTGACCTTAGCAATACCTAGTATAAGCAATATGAAGAGCGAACTTATTAAAGACCAAATCCAATCTGATCTCCAAATAGCGAAAGAGAGACCGATGATCCCGCATGAAATTCCGAAAGGTAGGAAGGATATTCTGTTGGTATATGAAGAGACATCTAGACCCTCTATTGATATTTTGTAATTTTTTCTTAAACCACTAAACACTTCAAATGGAGTTAGTATACTAGCAATTATTAACGTGAAAAATGCTCCTACTGTATTAGCGATCATATCAAAAATTGTATCTTGGAGATTGGGCTGTAAATTAGTTCCAAAGAAACTATCAATCAAAAACTCGAAGACTTCCCATAAGACGCCACCAGCTAATACAAAAATTAGAACAAAAATGGGTATTATCCTGGCTGGGATATGCAGGTTATCAGATATATCTTTTAAATATAAAATAAGGATGAGAATAAGAACTCCAACGAACACTCCTCCCATAAAATGGGTCAATTCGTTCCAAACTACAAAGAAACTTTGGAATCGAAGGGATTCGCCTGCAGAGTATAAAAACAAAGCGCTAGATAACCAAAATTGAAATGATGGAGAAACTTTAACTTTTAAAACTCGGGAGTAGATAGAGGGGAAAATCGAAAATATGAAGGACGGCAAGGCAATCGAAAATGCCCAAAAATTATTTATTATAAAATTATAAATCACCAATGCTAATATACCACCCTGAATGATTTTAGAACTCAGAAGAAGTGCGCTGTCTTCTTTACTCCAAAAATAGGTCCGTAAAAGCTTAAAAAAATGTGCTCCAGAATATTCTGCCTTTTTCTTGAATTCAGTTCTAAACTGTTCGAATTTGAGGCTGACTAGATTTCTTTTATAATATCTTTCTTTATATCGAATGAAAGTTAGCACTCCAAGTAACCCGAACAGCATTATTACTAAAAGTTCCATCATATAATGTGCGTTTCCTACTAGATAGCCCGTTCCTAGAAAAATATCGCTGATAAATTTAACTATCCCTGAGACTGCACCAGCGGCTAACGAAAAAAGAAAAATAAAGGCCAATGTGAATTGAAAATTGGTTTTGAATTCACTCGTATGAATAAGAGAAAACAACATCATGAAACCTAATATAGGAGCGATGATCGCAAAAGCAATAGTGCTCAAAGGACTATTAATTGGTATTATGGCACCTACAAATAGAGGTAGTAAAACTATTTTGAAGACCCTCCATTTCATTTTTTCCTCTTTACTGATCTTCGACATTTTTAAAATTAGAAATATAAAAAATAAGCTAACTACAGCCCACAGGATGTTATGCATAAAGAGACTTAGAGCCAAAGCTATAAATCCAAAAAAAATTCCTCGGAACAGGAATGTACGGTCCTGGAAATCCTCAGTCATCTCTAAGATTAAATACTAGTAAACAAAAATAAGAAGTTTTTGGTAGAAAAAATTTAATCTTAACTCTTCTTATTTAGAAAAAGCGTTGATGGAGTAGAAAAATTTTTCTCTTTTACATGTTAGAAGTTTGATGTATGATATCTAGGATCTCAATATATCACTGTCTTGCCCGTGTGAATTTACAATCCTTTATCTTTAGATGTGGTATAAACGTAGGAGTCTCTACCTCCCACCACTTCACCTGTTTCAGTTCTTTTCCGATTTCCACAACATTCTTTGCCATCTCTATTAGGCCGCCTTTCAAACGTAGGTTCCTTAGAGGTCTTTGAAACTCGCCGTCTTTGATTAAGAACATCGCATCTCTAGGAACAGTAGAAAATTTACCTTCTCTCATGTTAGTGAATCGAGTATACCAGTTCGAGGTGATATATATTGTAGGTCGGCGTGAAGAAGATATCATTTCCTCGAAACTGTAATTCCCTGGTTCGACCACGTAATTGGAAGCTTTTGGGATAAGCGTTCTAGGATCATTCTCAGTTCCAGTCATGCCTATCTGTCCTAGTTCTGAATTAGAGGTCGTCTTTGGTCGTACCCAAAATTTGAGTTTCTTCCAGTTCATGAGTTTCCACAATTTTGCCGAAGAAGTGTTATTTATCAGCCCAGTAAATTCACCGTCCTGTATAATAGAAGTTCTTTTAGAGGGAGTACCCTCAGCGTCAAAAGGCCTGCTGTTCATGCCTCCATCAACCAGCGGGTCGTCTCTAACTGATAATTTTTCGGAACTTACCATATCTCCCATCTTTCCTTTGAGGCAGCTCATACCTGCGATCCACATTATAGGGTTAGCGCCTGAAAGGAGACTTCCGAAGATGTTAGCACCTACCGTTGGACTCATTATCAAGTCGTAGGTACCTTCTTTTCCTTCTTTTGCCTCCGCACTCTTTTTTGCCAATTCACCGGCCTTTCTACCTGCGTTGAGTAAGCTTTCTTCTATATCTGAAAGGTCTCTTGTGACGACTAAATTTTGACCGCTACTGCCGCTTTCATGAAATGAACGAACGGTAGCTTCACAGTGAGAAGTTTTGTATGTGCCTCCGTTACCGTAACCAGTCAGTAGGCCTCTCTTTCTTTTTCCGAAATATAGTACACCTGCAACTTTTTTCGCCCCAGCTTCCTTGGACTCTTGCATAGTCTTTTCTATCAACTTAGGGGCTTTCTCAGAAAAACTCTCTATCCTTTTATCGTATAAATCCTTAACTTTAGGATAAGAGGAGTGACTGTTATTGTCCATACCCCAGTATAATTTGCTTTTTGGTAGATCTTCAAGTTTTCTCGTCTCTTTCGGGACTCGTTCTTTTATCTTCTTTGGGTTTGGATCCTGTATAGTCAGGGTCGTTATCTTTCTGCCAAGAGATAATGGTCGACCTTTAGATAAAAAAAGGTCCAAATAGTACCGATCCCATCTTTTATTCACATCGATAGATGAATTCGAAAAACGTATTTGAGAGGAATCTTCTTCAACCAGTTCAGCTATGGCTTCTTTTGCTCCAGATCTTGTAGCTTCATCCACCGCCATCTCTAAAAGTTCTTCATCGAACCTTTCCATACTGATCACCTCACCTCTATATCTCTCATCCTGAGATGCGGTCCCCCTACAGATACAGGGACGGGCTGCATCGGATCACTCTTTCCACAGGTCGCCATTCTAGAGACGTAATCTTTTGAAACAGCGTCTATACTCTGAAGGATGCTTTTAGTGGTCAATTCGAGAACAGGTCGCTTGATCATGGTGTTTGTCACTTTTCCGTCTTTGATGAGATATGCTTCAAGCCCTACATATTTGCTGTGGAATCGCCTATCATCTATGTTCCACTCTGTAAAACTATTCATCAAGATACCTCTATCTACATCTTCTATGAGTTCTTCCTTAGTGTGTTCCCCAGGTTCAAAGAAGGTGTTGGACATCCTAACGATGGGCTCTCTACTGTAGGAATTTGAACGAGAGGCTGCATTAGAAGTGGTACCGAACTTGTGTGCATATTCACGGTTCAAGAGCAGTTCATTCAGATATCCGTTTTTGACAAGATAGCGTTTTTGAGCTTTAACGCATTCGTCATCGTAAAGATAGTAACCGGGACTTCCTCTCATCGTAGGGTCATCTATTATCGAGACGTTATCATTACCCATCTTTATTTTCCCTATCTCGCTCTCTTCCATCAAATCTCTGTAAAAAGACTCGCCGGCCTGTGCTCCCTCGCGCCCCATTATCCTGTCTGCTTCACTTGGATGTCCCACGTTTTCATGAGCCATGATACCAGAAACATCACCGGAAACCACGACATCGATTGGCTTTTTGAATTTGACATTCTTTGCGTTTCTGACTGTTTTAGCGAGCTTTTTAGCCTCCTTAACGATTCTTTTTTTTATCCTTTTTTTCTTCAGCCATTCCCAACCTGAGGTGCTCCCCAATCCTAACAATCTCTGCTCCCTTTTTCCATTGACATCTGCGTTCATCACCGTTAATATGCTTATGAAAGATAGGTTCGAATTTATACGGGATCCATCTGAATTTGCGATAAACTTATCTTCTTTTCTAGTGCTCAAAAAGACAATTCTGTTCTTTATGGCTTTTCTAGTTCCTTGCTTTACTGCTTTGTCTAGTTCTTTTATGAAATCTTGTTTCTCTTCATCAGAAACGTCCTTGAATGGCACCTTCACAGGTCCTTTCCAACTTTTTTTGACTGTCTTTTCCTCTGAAAGACGTATAGGTTCTTTTCTTCTAGTTTGCTTTGCCGATCTTATCAAAGAATCGATCAGATTCTCTACAGATTTTCTTTCTAATCTATCGGTCGATCCGAAACTCATGCATCCGTCAACTAAAATGCGTATCCCTATGCCTTTAGTCGGTTTCTCTTGAATACTCAAAAACTTGCCGTTACGAGCGATATAATTTTCATCTACTGAGCTTACGAATCGTGCCTCGCTGTACTGAGCTCCTTTTTTCCCTCCATACTCCACGGCATAGTCTGAAAGGCTTTTTCCGTCCATATTGAAGACCTTTAGCAGGGTAAACACGTCTTTGCTATTTAAGAGTTGATATATATTTTAGAGTAGATGTCGAGTGAGGGGAAATATAGTTAAAAAGCTGTAGTTATATGATGTAACGTGATTTGATATGAGATCTCAAGACTTGAAAGAAAAGTATTCGGACCTTTGGGTGCGGAATTTGGAACATCCTTTTTTGAAGGAGATAGAGAGCGGCGACCTCCCTATAGAGAACTTTAAATTCTACATGAAACAGGATTATCTGTATCTTTTAGAGTACTGTAAGGCGATAGCTCTGTTGATAGCAAAAGCGGAATCAGAAGAGAAGATAAGGGATTATACAGAGGTGCTTTACAAGACTGTAAACCTTGAGATAGACCATCATCGGAAGTACTGTGAAAGAGTTGGAATAGAGAATTTGCAGGAAACGGAGATGGCACCCACTACTGCTGCTTATACTCAATACTTGGTGAAGACGGCTTATTCTGAGTCCATGCCTGAGATAATATCAGTGATCCTTCCCTGCTTCTGGGTATATCTAGATATGGGTAAAGAGTTGGATCCTAGCGATACGAAGGAAGAGTATCGAGAATGGATACTGATGTACAGGTCGGAAGAGTTCGAGGAACTGATAAAAAAGCTGAAGGCAGATCTTGACTCGTACATGGAAAAGATGAATGAAGATAGGGTTAGCAAGATAGATAAGATATTCGAGAGAAGCCTGCGATACGAGTACATGTTTTGGGAAATGTCCTATACAATGGAAGATTGGGATATATAAGTAAAAAAGCTTAGGATCATAGCTGGCTGACCAGCCCCGTGATGAGAGAGGGAGGGTTGAAAATGATAAAAAAGAATTATCAATTTACTCGATCTCATTTTTAGGGCTAGTCAACCGATATAACAATGTAATTACTAGTTAATAGATTTTTCTGCGGTTTTCTATATAGAAGAAGAGATATGTCCCTTCAAAAAAGCTTGATAAGAGATTTTTGTAAGTCGTAAGTGAATTAATATTAGAAGGGAAAATTGGATTAAGGTTCTTGGTCTAAGGAAAAGATAATATGCTTTTGAGATGCACAGACTGTGAGTTAGAACATCCGAACGAATTCCGTTTAAGATGTAGTTGTGGTGGACCTCTAATCATAAAAAATGAATTTGATAGATCTTTTGAGGAGATATTAGAACCAGAGCGATTAGATATGAGAAGATACTCGGGATTTTTACCAGTAGATCGTCGATATCTTCCCGATCTAGTCCCTCCTTTGGTTCCCATGGTCGAGAAGGAGATAGGAAATGTTCGGGTCATATTCAAACTGGAGTATCTGATGCCAAGCGGCTCTTTCAAGGATAGAGGTACTTACATTACAATTGCGAAGTTGAAGGAAGAAGGCATAGATGAGGTGAGTTTAGATTCTTCCGGTAATGCAGCGATAAGCTTAGCTCTTTATGGTAGATCTGAGGGGGTAGAGACACATATCTTCATCCCGGACGATATAGGCGAAGGCAAGAGAAGGATCTTGAGTGAGTTAGCTTCCGAGACACATAAAATATCAGGAAATAGGATCGAGGTTCATGAACGAGCTTTAGATTTTGAAGATGCTAGTTATGTTTCTCACTGGTACAATCCCTTCTTTTTGGAAGGTACGAAGATATCTGCATATGAGGTCGGCGAAATTCAAGAGGTGGATAGAGTTTTAGTCCCTACTGGAAGCGGAACTTTGTTCTTGGGGATGTACAAAGGATTTTCCGAACTTTCGAGTTTAGGAGTTGTCGATAAAGTTCCAGAGACCATCGCCGTCGAAGCAAAAGGATATGAAAGTCTAGGTGAGATGAGTGGAAAGAAGAGCGAACTCTCCTCGGGAGTGGAGATCATAGAACCTCCTAGGAACGATCAGATGAAGGATGTGCTTGAAGAGACCGATGGTTCTTCCATCTCAGTCGAAGATGAGAAGATAGAGAGAGCTAAGGAAGAACTGCTTTCCATGGGTTTTCTTGTTGAAACAACATCCGCTATGGCTTATGCTGCTTTTCTAGATTTACTTGGAAAGGAAGAGTTTGGTGAAGAGGAAAGGGTGTTGATACCGCTTACCGGTTCTGGTCTGAAGTCTCTTTGAAGGCAAGGATAGAAAAAGGTTAATTGTTATGAAGTAATTTTAGTCTATGAGGAATATGTCTACTTCGAAAGATTCAGTGAAAGTAGCGGTGGTTCAAGCCGCGCCTTTCTTGTTTGACAAGAAGAAAACGGTGGAAAAAGCTTGTGATCTGATCGAGGAAGTTTCTGAGGAGTCGGAATTAATACTGTTCCCTGAGGCCTTCATACCCGCTTATCCTCGAGGTCTAGATTTTGGAGCTAAAGTTGGTATAAACGAGAAAAGTGGAAGGAACTTGTGGCAGAGATATTACGAAAATTCAGTCGAGATACCCGGGGAGATAACGGACAGATTGGCAGAGATAGTCCGTGAAAAAGAAGTGTATCTTGCGATAGGTGTTATTGAGAGGGAAGTTGAAAAAAGAGGCGGAACTTTATACTGCACTGTTATCTACTTTGGTCCTGACGGAGAGATTCAAGGTAAACATAGAAAGTTGAAACCTACAGGGGCTGAACGTGTTATCTGGGGCGAGGGAGATGGAAGTACTCTGAATGTGGTAGAAACGGACTTTGGCAGAGTGGGAGGTCTGATATGCTGGGAGAATTACATGCCTCTGGCGAGGACCGCGATGTATGATAAAGGTGTTGAGATATATTTGGCTCCTACGGCCGCAACAGAAGACGTTTGGCAGTCAACTTTGAGACACATAGCATATGAAGGTCGATGTTTTGTGTTAGGGTGCAATCAATACGTCACTAGAGACATGTATCCGGATTATGCTTTAGAAGGATTGAATTTTGATCGAGAGGTCATATGTAGGGGAGGCAGCGCGATAATCTCACCTATGGGGAAAGTTATTGAAGGTCCTCTATATGGTGAGGAGGGAGTTCTTTACGCCGACCTTGATCTTGGGGATATATGTAAAAGCAGATTCGATTTTGACGTAGTTGGTCACTATTCAAGACCCGACGTTTTTGAGTTAAAGGTGAACGAAGAAAAACAGGAAAATGTTAGGAGGAAAAAGTCCGATGACTGAGAAGTTGAATGATAGAGATTTGGAGCGATACGATAGGCAGATAAGAGTCTTAGGAGAAGAGAGTCAGGAGAAACTGAAGGATTCTAGAGTTGCAGTAGTAGGCCTAGGAGGTCTCGGTTGTCCCGCATCTTTCTTCTTGGCAGCTGCCGGCGTTGGTGAGTTGTTACTCGTAGATTATGAGGGAATAGAGTTGAGTAATCTGAACAGGCAGATACTGCACTGGGAAGCGGATGTTGGAGAGAAAAAGAAAACTGGATCTGCTCAAGAGAAGTTGAAAAGACTAAATTCCGATATAGAAGTGGATGTTTTCGATGGAAAGATTACTGAGAAAAATCTAGATGTTTTAGAAGACGTAGATGTTATCGTAGATGCGCTCGATAATTTTGAGACTAGATATTTATTGAACGAATTTGCAGTTGGAGAAAAAGTTCCTTACGTCCATGCTGCGGTGGAAGGCACTTATGGTCAGATGACGACTATCATTCCTGGAGAAACTCCATGCTTGAGGTGCGTGTTTCCTAAACCACCGGAGAAAAAAGAGACGTTTCCTATCCTAGGTACGACTTCAGGTTTGTTTGGCATCATGTTGGCCAACGAAACTATCAAAGTTTTGACGGGGCGGGGTGAGCCTATGAAAGAAGAGTTGTTCATCTTTGACATGAGTGTGAACAATGTTGAGAGGGTGAAGATTGAAAGAGATGATGCTTGTCCAGTGTGCGGGGACTTTCAATATTGAGATGACACGGTGAATATTTTTATATAATCCTCTTTTAGTGACCGCTTCATTCATGAGTCCATCTATCATCAGTGATGTGAAGGAATCTAGTTCCAAGACAAAAAGATTCCTCGTAGTTGAATTTCTCAGCTCACCTTTCTTTATCGTAATGAATATGGTCCCTGTTTACTTGTTATTGGTAGGAAGGGATGTTTACGACATAGGCTGGTTGTATACAGCCGCTCTTTTTTTATCCGCTGTCTTATCATATTTTATAGGTAAGAAGTTAGACACAACTTTGGTGAACTATGGTCTCGTGATCATAGGTGTCTTACTGGCGATCTACTGTTTTCTTTATTCCGTGGCGGTAGGACCTTTGTTAGTCTACGTAGTCATCGGAGCACAATTGATATGGAATCTTACTGATCCATTCTATTCCGCGATGCAGGCCTATCAACACGAAGCTTTTCCTGAAGAAAATAGAGAGAAATTTTTCACGATTCAACTAATAGCTGATCACGCCTCGATGCTGATATTTTTCCCAATCTTCGGTGTGTTTCTTGGTTTTCTTTACCCGACTCAACTCGCTTTTAGAGCTGTATTTTTCATTTGTGGTATCGGAATGTTGCTCATCGGAATACTCTCTTTGACTTATTTACCAAAGGTCGAAACTGAAGCGGAACTGGACTTTCTAGAATTCAAAAAACCCGAACTCGATAAGAAACTAAAAGTTCTGTTGAGCGCTGATCTGTTATTGATACTCGGCTTCAATCTGCCGGCGATGTTCGTTTGGGTTAATTACATCATAACGGAATTGAACGGCACTTTCTTCCACGTGGTTCTAGGGGAACTAGGAAGAGTTGGTGCTGCGATCATCGCGGGTCTGCTCATAAAGGAAAGGATCAAATCTAAAGGCAAGGAGGTGATCATCGTCGGCCTATCTCTGATAGCGGTAGGTTATCTATTGATGTACTTCTCCGTAGAACTCACCACTATAGTTTTAGCGCTCGCTCTGATATCTTTTGGTAATACTTTTTGGTGGCCCCTGCACAACAGCTTGCTATGCGAGTTCATAGAGGATGAGAGAAGAGGTGAGTACTTCGGATTGACACGCTCTTTGAGAAAAATTGTGGGTATACCTGTTCCGTTCATCGCTGGGTTTCTAGCATTTTATATCTCTCCCTTGTCGCCTTATTTTGTAGGGATAATCTTCATTGTAGTCACAATGGTTATCTATTACTACATTTACTCAAACTGGAAATAGGCGGTTTCTTGAAAGCCAAGTAAATATCAAGCGAAAATATACTAAAACCCAAATCCTTATATTTTATTTCCCAATACAAAAGTTGATAATTTGAAGAAAAAAGGATTCCACAAAGGAGTCATTTTTGCCTTAGCCTTTTTGGGTTTCAGCAGAGGTTTTGGATTTGCTTTAAACAAAGGTTTTACTTTTCCTCTATTGAGCCAGTACACTGAATCTGCACTTATAAAAGGACTCGTTCTCAGCCTTCAAGGTTTAATGGGTTTCCTTATACCCATTCTTTTAGGGTACATGAGCGATACTTATAGATCTAAGTATGGTAGAAGAAATCCATTCATCCTAGCTGGAGGTTGTTTAGCGGGGATATTCGCAGTGATGATTTACACGACCTTTGCTCTAGGGGCTCCATTATGGTTTTTCACCATTGTGGTCGCTATATTCTATTTTGCGATGTATTCCTACGTCAGTCAATTCAGAGCTTTACTGCCCGATCTGATACCGAGCGGCGATAGAGGAAAGGCTAGCGGGTTCATAACTCTGGCAGAATGGGCCGGTAACCTCGTTCTCTTTGGCGCTTCGGCTTACTTCATAGTAACGTTTGACTGGGGCCAGCTCTCGATGTTCTTGTTGACCGCAATTTTCTTGATCACAGCCTCCATCTTCGTCTTCATCAGGGTTAAAGAGCCAAAGATATCCGATACGATACCCTCTCAAACTTTGATATCTTATCTTAAGAGCGTGTTCAAAGACAAAAACTTTCTAAATTTCTATTCGGCCCAGATGTTACTCTGGGTGAGTTATCAACTCGTAGCGGTATTCCTTTTCGGTATTGCGGCTTTCATACTAGAGGGAGATGCCTCCGAGACTAGCGTTGAAAGTGTCCATTCTTTTGGTCTGTTCGCTATGGCGGCTTTCAATTTCACCGTGCTGGGCGGCTCTTTATCTGGCGGATACATCTATGACAAGATAGGCAGGCGTATCAGCATAATAGCTGGAGCGTTGATTTTTGGATTGCCTTTAACCTTGGGTTGGTTCGTCGAGACTAGACTGCAGATATTGATAGCTTTACTTGTAGCGGGAATTGGGTGGGGTGCCGTTCTAGCTGGTTCACTGCCCGTAGTGGGTGATCTACTCACTCAGTACAAAAGAGAAGAATTCAACGGTAGATATTACGGTGTCTTTGCTGCAACTAGGGCTTTGCCCGTTCTGATCGCTTCTGCTTTAGGTGGCTTGATAGTTGATCTAGCTGGGAACAATTACAGAATCCTCTTTCCTATAGCCGCGGTCCTCATATGGATCTCTATCCCTCTGATATGGTCTCTTAAGGAGTTGGAGGAAGATTGATGCTATTCGTATTGATAATAGTTCTGCTTTCGACATTTTTTGTTTTTATTGTATTCATCTCTCACCGGATGACCAAGCCGAAGAGGAACATAGGAGATTGGAACCCTGGTGATTTTGAGCTCGAGTACAGCGAAGTGTCATTTGAGACAGAAGACGGGATCGATTTGAAGGGATGGTGGATAGATAAAAAAAGTGATAAGACTTTGATATGCCTTCATGGATATACAGCTAGTAGATGGTATGAAGTATATATGAAGCCTCTTTTGAGCATCTTGAAAGATAAACCTTATAACATAATATATCTTGATCTTAGAGCTCACGGAAAAAGTGGAGGAAGTAGGACTTTTTTCGGGTTGAAGGAACATTTAGATCTAAAAGCTTCCTTGGATTGGCTGGGTAGAGAGCATGAAGAGAGATGTGAGAAAATAGGGTTGATAGGATATTCGATGGGAGGGGTTGTCGCCATTAAAGGTCTAGCATCAGATGAAAGGGTGGATTGTGCAGTAGCGGATAGTCCGCCTATAGATATGGACTCAACCTCGGCAAGAAGTCTGAAGTACTTTGTCGGTATACCATCAGTGTTTTATCATTTAGTAAAACCTATCGTTCGACTACTCTTCGGGATCAAAACTTTAGAAATGTATATATTTATGCACCAGATTGATAGACCTCTACTGCTGATCGCGGGAAAAAATGATCCTATAGTTGATTTATCGGAGGTTAGGAAGTTCTACGAGAGTAGTAAAAATTGTGTCGAATTATGGAGCACTGAAGGGGAACATGTCAGAACTATACAAATAGATTTAAGGAGTTATGAAAAAAAGATTATTTCCTTCTTTGAAGGACATCTATGAGGTGTAAAATATGGAAAATAAGGATTGTAAGATAATCGCGCATCGCGGCGCTTCAGGTTTGACGGAATTCGATAATTCCTTAGAATCTTTTCGAAAGGCAGTAGAACTTGGCGCGGACATGATCGAGTTCGATGTGAGAAAGACCAGAGATGATGTGTTGATAGCTTTTCATGATCCTGAGATTCAAGGGGAGAGGATATCGGATCTGAGTTATGAAGAACTTTTAGATATAACTGAAGAGATAGGTTTTAGAGTTCCCACGGTCGAAGATGTGGTAAATCTTTCCAAAGGCAAGATCGGTCTAGATATAGAGCTTAAAGAAGAGGGCTATGAAGAAAAAGTGGTTGAATTGGTGAAAGATCATTTGGACTACGACAGTTATGTGATGAAATCTTTTTCGGATGAGTGTGCAAAAGCTATAAAAAGACATGATTCTGAAGTCAAATCTGGATTGTTACTCGGTCTTGAAGATCCGGATTCTAAAATCAAGACTCGTCTGTCAGAACTGTTTCCTAAAAGAAGATTAAATAGATGTAATGCTGATTTCGTATCTCCGAACTATCGTCTTCTGCGGTTTTTCTATCTTTGGAGGATGTGGAGACAAGGTTTTGAGGTGTTCGTATGGACCGTCAATGATGAGGGGATGATGGAGCGTTGGATTAGTAGAGGAGTGGATGCATTGATAACTGATAGACCCGACCTTGCTTTGAAGGTGAGGGAGAA
>Ga0207421_10002008_pt1 | contig 25721 bp, 23 predicted proteins | sample SodLakKL_010_SED_4_FD_187542 | JGI IMG/M metagenome (GOLD analysis project Ga0207421, IMG submission 187542) | Alkaline sediment microbial communities from Lake Tanatar, Kulunda Steppe, Russia - 8KL_010_SED (SPAdes) (version 2) | ecosystem: Environmental > Aquatic > Non-marine Saline and... | reverse complement strand
TCCCGAGTGGCCTGAGAAGGTGCGACAGGACAGGGAGGATGACCTGGTGATATGCGATCCCGGCTGCAGGGACGTGTGCATGCAGCTGGTTATGCAGGGGAAACCGGCCTTCTGTCCGTATTGGAGTCCCCAAAAATCCAGGCGGCTAAAAGACCTGTACGAGTAGCCGTAAGTCTCTTGGGGGGTGATTTTCCAGTTCAAGTCTGTGCTGAAGCTGGTTTACGGGCCATAAGACTGGCCAGGTATTCCTGCGGGCTGTGGGTTTTGCCCTCAAAGTAATGCAGGATCTCCCAGTCCTGGAACCAGGAGTAGAGTTCCCGGTCCCGGAGAAGAAAATCCGGGTTGGTGGGCCGTCCAAGCATGGCCTGGCTGGAGGTAAAGGTTTCATAGATGATTATCCCCCCGGGACGCAGGGCGTTTTTTATCTCCGGCAGCAGGGGGCGGTGCAGATACCTGAAAACAAGCACCCCTCCGAAAAAGTTTCTGGGCAGGGTGCTGCCGGGCTCTGCTTCCAGATCCACTTCCCTGGTGTGTACCTTCAGCTTTTTTCCCCGGGCGAGGTCCCTGATCTTCTGCAGGCCGGCGGGATCTTTGTCCCAGAAATAAACCTCCAGTCCCTGTCCGGCCAGAAAAAGGCCGTTTCTCCCGGAGCCGCAGGCCAGGTCCAGTACCGGCCCCGGCAGAGGTGAAGCAGTAAAAAGGTGCAGATGATCTGTTAAAATCCCATCCGGTTCAGAGGTGTGGTGGTGCTGCATAAAAACTTAATCCAGCCTGGCCATTGTGTCCTCATCCTTTTCCTTTAACGAGGCGAACCTGGTTTCCAAATCTTCCCTGGCCGTCTTGAAGCGTTCCAGCTCTTCGCCTTCCAGGGTGCGCCCCGGAGGAGTATCCACCGTGGAGGGATTGACGTGACTGCCCCGGTGATGGACTTCGTAATGCAGGTGCGGTCCCGTGGACATGCCTGTGGAGCCCACGTAACCGATGGTCTGCCCCTGGTTGACCCTGGCTCCCCGGCGTATGCCGGAGCCGAAGCGGCTTAAATGGGCGTAGACAGTGTGGTATTCATTGGGATGCCTTATGCGGATGTAGTTGCCGTAGTTTCCCTTGCGCCCGGCGTACTCCACCACTCCGTCCCCGGCGGCCATGATGGGTGTGCCGGTGGGGGCTGCAAAGTCCAGGCCCTGATGCATCCGGCTGTAGCCCAGTATGGGATGACGACGTTTGCCGTATCCGGAAGTCAGCCTGGCCCCGTCAATGGGGGTGACCATGAGGGTCTTGCGCACCGATTCCCCGTCCGGGTTGAAGAAATCCACTTCCCCGTCCGTTGTTTCGTAACGGTAAATGGGCAGGTCACGGCCCCGGGTGTGCAGTTTGGCGTATAGGACTGATCCGCCCCGGACAAAATTTCCATCCTGATCCAGCTTTTCCTTGAACATGACTTCAAAAAAGTCCCCGGGTCGGATATCGCGCTGAAAGTCCACGTCGAAGGAATAGGCGCGGATCATCTGCATAAGCACCCGCAGGGGCATATCCGAGCCTACTGCGGCGTTGTACAGGCTGTAAGTTATCTCCGCCCTGGCCACGACCGTCCTGGTGTCCAGTTCACGCTTTTCTTCAGTGGCCACCAGCCCGTTTTCAGGGCATTTTTCCACCCTTACGTCCCGGTCCGCATCCAGCTTCAGGTTCATGGCCTCAAAGACGGGCTCCTTATCATCCTCTTCCCGGAAGACCAGGGTGATTTCCTGCCCCTGCCGGATGCGCCGGGGATTATAGACTTCTGAGAGCCCTTCAATGATTTCATGTGCCTGTGTCCTGGGCATGCCCTCACCGTTCAAAAGCCCCATGAGGGTGTCTCCGGAAGAGACTTTGATGTTTTTTTCTGAAAATCTGGCATCCGGCTTTTCTTTGTCCCCGGCCTCAAGGAGCATGTCTGTTCCGGCTTCGGTGTCCGGTTCTGCAGGGGCTTCATCGGCACTGCCCGCTACGGGTTCAGGATATGCGGGGTCTGATGCGGATCCGGTCCCCCCGGAAGCCTGCACACCGGAAGTTTCAGGGATGGACTGTTCAACGGTCAGGCTTTTGAAGGTTGTTTCCTTGTGGGACTGTTCATGTTTTCTGGTTTCGATGAAATCAAACCCGGACAACATGTATGTCAGAGTAAGGGCAACGCAGGCGGCCAGAAGCAGCAGGGGTTTTTTGCTGCGTTTGCGCCTGTACCTGATCCGCGACTTGTCATAGGATGGTATGTAATAATCCATGCGTTTACCTCCTGTGAACCCGGGAGCCTGTTTTAAATGTCGCCGTGCTCACGGATTTTTTCGTCCTCGTAAGGAGCCAGGACCTTGCGGTACCATTCCAGCTTGGCGTGTTCCATGGCGCTGGAGCACATGCTCAGATTGTCGTAGCTGTAACCCATACGCTGGGCTGTCAGCCTGGAAAGCTTGTAAATGCAGTAGTTGAGTTCCCCCTGGGTCTGGACTTCCCGGGAAAGCTGCTCCAGAAGGGGGTCGAATACCTTTCTGCGTTTTTCAGGAATATAAGGCATAAAAGCTCCCTGGGTTTATAGCGTGATCCTCTGCTATCTGACTTCCGACTTCTGACCTCTGACTTCTAGGCCTGCATTCCGCACCTGCAGCACTGGCTGCATTCCATATCCGGGCAGGGGGAAGTCAAGCTTCCCTGCCAGTATCTCCGCCATTCGCGCTTGAGATATTCCTTTTCCACCCCGATGTCCAGCCTTTCCCAGGGAAGGTTTTCCTCAAGGGGTATCTGCCTGTCTATATAATGTTCCATGTCCATGGACCACCTGTCCAGGGCCTTTTTCCAGCTGCCCTGGTTTTCAGCCGCCAGGAGTAAAAGTTCGTGCACTTTTTCGTCCCCGCGGGCCAGAAGCCCCTGGATACGGGCCTGAAACGGGTTTTCAGAGGCAAACCTCACCGCCTTGTGCCGGGAGCAGAGTTTTTTGAACTGTCTGCATCTGGACTCGAATTCCTGCCTGGAAATCATGGCTGACCACTGCAGCGGGGTCCATGGCTTGGGCACAAACATGGAAGCGCTTATCTTTATGAGCCCGATGCCTTTTTTCCTGTTGCCCATCCCTTTGAATCTGGCCTGCTGTATTTCTTCCAGAAACTGCTCCAGATCCTGAAAATCTTTGCCGGATTCCCCGGGCAGCCCAAGGATGAAATAGAGTTTCAGCGTGTTGAACTGCAGCCTGCTTATCTCTTCCACGGCCTGGAGAAATTTTTCCCGGTCAAAGTGCTTGTTTACAGCCGCACGCAGGTCCCGGCTTATGCCCTCCACTGCCAGTGTTATGCTCCTGGTGCCGCTTCGGCGCAGAAATTCGAGAAAACTCCGGTTCAGTCCGTCGGAGCGCATGGAGGACAGGGAAAATTTTATTTTTTGCGCTTCCAGCCACCTGAGAAAGTCCTCCAGGTCAGGCCAGTCCGTCAGGGCTGTGCCCACCAGGCCCACCTTCCCGGGACGTATTCCGGATATCAGATCCTTTAGTTTCTGCATGCGGGCTGTACGCGGGGGCCTGTAAACGAAGCCCGCTGCACAGAAGCGGCATCCGTGGGGGCACCCCCGGTTTATCTCCACCAGAAAACTGTCCCTGAACACGCTTTGCCCGGAGACAAAGGCCGAGTGCGCCGGAGTCTCAAGCCTGCGCGAGCCTGGTGCAGCCACCTGTCTGGAAACCCTGTGCGTCTGTCCGGGAGTATAAACCCCGGGGAAGCCGGCAATGGTCTTCAGGGCCTGCTGTCTGTCTTTTCCCTCCAGGAAACTGTTTTTGAGTGTTCCGGCAATGTAAATAAAAGTGTCTTTTGTTTCCCCGACATAAATAAAGTCCAGGCTGGGCATGACAGGAAAAGGGTTTATAAAGGTTACCGGTCCCCCGGCCATGATCAGGGGCCAGTGGTCCCTGTTGCCGGCGCAGACCTCGATACCCTCGGCCTGCAGGCTCTGTATCAGCTTCAGATAGTCTCCCTCAAAGGTCAGGCTGAAGCAGACAAGGGGAAAATCGGACAGCTTTTTATCCGTGTCCGGGTTTACAGTCCCGCCTTTTTTACGGTCCCAGAAAAAGCGCTGTACGTAAAAGGCCTCCTCTTCCTCCAGCTGCATGTACACAGCCTGCCATCCCAGTGTGGACATGGCCAGAGACCTTTCTTCAGGAAATACCAGGGCAACAGGAAGCCTGCCTCCCCATTCCCGGCTCTTGGGCCTAAAAAGCCCTGAGATTGAATCTTCCCTGTTCTTGTCCCGCAATTTAAAGTTTGAAAATCAAGGCCCAAGGCCTGTTGCCGGTTTTTTCACGGAGTTGACTTCGTTGCCAGAGCCCATCAGTCAAAGGTAAGTTCATTCCTTAACCCTCAAACCAGGCAACCTGCAGGAAACCCAGGCTGATTTTCATTTGACCTGGAATATCTGCTCCACCCAGGGGTTAATCCGCCTGCCTGCGGATGAAAGAGGGGATCTCGAATTCATCCTCGTCGAATATGAATTCCTCTCCCTTTTTCTGCCTGGCTTTGTTCTGCTTTGCACTTTCAATGGGGGCCTGGTCCTGATTGTTTCTGCTGCGCCGGATGTAAGCAGGTATATTCAGGTTGTCCTTCCCCTCGGGATCAACGGACATGTTTCTGGGTCTTTGTCCGGCGTTGTTCTGGCTTTTTTGAGCCCTGGACAGCTCAGTAACCTTGGACGAGGTGCGCTCAGACGAAGCATATTCATCCTCGATTCCGGTGGCTATAACGGTGATGCGGATTTCGTCCTCGATGTTTTCATCGAATACTGTGCCGAAATAGATCTGGGCATCCTCGTCAGCTGATTCGTGTATGATTTCCGCTGCCTGGCTTACCTCGTCGATAGCCAGATCCATTCCGCAGGTGACGTTCATGAGTACGCCCTTGGCACCGTCAATGGAGACGTCTTCCAAAAGCGGGCTGGTTATGGCCTTCATGGCCGCTTCCCTGGCCCGGCCCTCTCCGGTGGCTATGCCCGTACCCATCATGGCCAGCCCCATCTCGGACATGACAGCCTTGACGTCGGCAAAGTCGAGGTTGATAAGTCCGGGAACCATGATAAGGTCTGAAATTCCTTTTACGCCGTAGTACAGGACCTCGTCGGCCTTCTTGAGCATCTCCAGAAAGGAGGCCTTCTTGGAAGCCAGGGAGAGCAGGCGGTCGTTGGGGATGGTGATGATGCTGTCCACCACCTCCTTTAGTTCGGATATGCCGTTTTCACCCTGGCCCCGCCTGCGCTTGCCCTCGAAGTAAAAGGGTTTGGTCACCACTGCAACCGTCAGTGCGCCCATTTCCTTGGCCACCCTGGCAATGACCGGTGCGGCTCCGGTTCCGGTTCCGCCCCCCATTCCAGCAGTGACAAATACCATGTCGCAGCCGTCCAGGACCTCCCGGATGTGATCGATGCTCTCTTCAGCAGCCTCCTTTCCCACCTGGGGGTCGGCACCCGCACCCAGGCCCTTGGTCAGGTTTTCCCCGAGCTGGATCTTGTATTCCGCCTGGGAATGCTTCAGGGCCTGCAGGTCGGTGTTGGCCACAATAAAAGTGACTCCCTTCATGGCCGAACAGATCATGTTGTTGACAGCGTTGCCCCCGCCGCCGCCGACGCCGACCACCTTGATCCTGGCGTTGCCGTCCATCTGGATCTCCTGGTATTCCATAACTTCCTCCTTCCCTTTTAGCTGAAAAAAATATTTTGCCTGCATCCAGTTTGTTGTTTCGCAGCAACTATTGCCTTGATTATGCTTTTGTAGGATCCGGTATCGGGATTGGTATCGAAAAAGTCGGGGTACGTCCTGGATGACATCGCCTTTCGATATTTATTCTCGATCCCGATCCTGATTGCCGGAGTAAGAGCAAAGACAAAGCATGTTGAAAGATTACGTTTAGTTTGATGATTTACTTATCGGTTAAGATAAAACAGCGTTTCAGAGCTATTTTATATCCACGAACCACTTGCGCATTTTACTCAGAATGCGGTTGAACATGTTTCTGTCCCGGATGCGGAACTGTTTTTCCGAGCTTTCCTTTTCCGCCCCGTAAATGAGTACTCCCACTGCTGTGGCGTACATGGGGTTGTTGACCACGTCCTTGAGTCCGCCCACTTTGCGGGGGTACCCTATGCGGGTGGGCATATTGAAGATCTGCTCCCCCAGTTCCTGTGCCCCCTCAATAAGGGCAGCACCCCCGGTGAGCACCACTCCGGCCCCGGTGGAGTTCTTGAACCCCGAACGGTTGATCTCCTGGTCCACTAAAAGAAAAAGTTCCTCCATCCTGGGCTCGCATATTTCGGCCAGGACGTGCCTGGAGAGTTTCCTGGGAGACCTTCCCCCGACGCTGGGTACCTCGATTGTTTCTTCTTCCTCCAGCATGTCCGCCATGGAGCATCCATACCTGACCTTGATCTTTTCCGCTGAAACCATGGGAGTGCGCAGTCCGAAAGCAATATCATTGGTCAGGTTGGCCCCGCCTATGGCTATACCTCCGGTGTACTTGATGGAGTCTTCCCCGAAGATGGCCACATCAGTGGTCCCGCCTCCGATATCCACCAGGGCCACCCCGATCTCCTTTTCCTCCTCGGTAAGCACCGCCTTGGACGAGGCCAGGGACTCCAGGACGATATCCGAGACATCCAGCCCGCTGCGGTGACAGGAGCGGACTATGTTCTGGGCGCTGCTTACAGCCCCGGTGACGATATGCACCTTCACCTCGAGGCGCACCCCGGCCATACCCAGGGGATCGGCTATGCCGTTCTGGTCGTCCACTATGTATTCCTGGGGCAGGATATGGATAACCTCCCTGTCCAGAGGGATGGCCACCGCCTTGGCCGCGTCCAGGACCCTTTCCACGTCGCGGTTGCTGACCTCCCCGCCTTTTACGGCTATGACACCGTGGCTGTTGAAGCCCTTGATATGGCTGCCGGCTATGCCCGCATACACGGACTGGATTTCACATCCGGCCATGAGCTCGGCTTCTTCCAGGGCCTTTTTTATAGACTGCACGGTCTGCTCGATATTGACCACCACCCCCTTGCGCAGCCCGGTGGAAGGACTGGTGCCTATACCTACGATGTCCACACCCTCCGGGGTCATTTCCCCTACAACAGCTGTGATTTTAGTGGTCCCGAGATCCAGCCCCACGATTAAATCTGATTTGGCCATACATGCGTCCCTTAATTTTTTGGTTTCGCCTGAGGGCGATAAGCCACCCAGGCATTTTCTCCGGCCACGGTGATCCGTTTTACAGCCTCGATATCCTGCCTGCGGCGCAGATCGTTCCATACCAGGTTGAGCTTATCCGTCTGGGGTCCAAGTTCCCGGCAATCAAGCGACAGCTCCAGGTCCAGTCCATGGATGTACATGTGGGCCCTGCCGCTCCGGGTGATGCGGATCCAGGATACGTCCTGGATGGAAAAGGGAAAACTTCTTCTTTCCAGGGTGCTTACGATCCCGGTTACATGCCTGGCATCGGCACCATCATGCAGGTGCAGAACCGGCAGGGAGACAAGCCTCTGGGGACTCAGACGTTCGATGATCCGGCCCTGTTTATCTGCGTAATAAAGGTTGTGGTCGTTCTGAACCCAGAAATAGGCCTGCTTCTCCCGGATATCCACGTGCAGCTGATCCGGAAAATCGCGCCTGACCCTGGCCTGCTTGACCCAGGGACTTTCTGCCAGCTTTTTCTGCATTTGGGATATATTCAGCTTGAGCATGTTTATGCCTGTATCCACCTGCATGAGACTAAGAATTTCCGCGTAGGTCAGGCGCTGGTTGCCCTGGATTTCAATCTCTTTCAGGGCCAGGTATTCACTGCTGGTGGCGTAGCGATAGCCGTGAATAAGGGCCGCACTCACCAGGACAAGTATCCCCAGACTCAGCCCCAGGACCAGTATCAGCCCTAAGAGTCCTGTCACGGCTGAAAAAAATCTGCGCAGAACTCCCACAGGCCTTGGACTGTGCTGTCTGCCTGCACTGCGTTTTTTTCTTGTCTGCCTGACGGTCAATATTGCGCCCTCAAACTATCTTTATTTCCAGTTGCAGTTCATGTCCCGACAGTTCAAAAACCTTTTCCCTGGCCTCCTGGATTAGATCCAGGGCCTGGGAGCTGCTTCCGTGTCCCAGGTTCACCAGAAAATTGGCATGTTTGCTGGAGAAGGCCACGCCTCTATGCTTTCTGCCCCTGAGTCCGGCCTGCTCCAGCAGCTTTCCGGCCGGCTCCCCGCCGGGAGGATTCTTGAACACGCATCCGGCGGTGGCTGCCAGCAAAGGCTGAACGCTTTTCTTGCGCAGGTAGAACCTTTTCAGATTGTCCTGCACATCCCGGGTCCGGGATGGTGTCAAAGATATTTCAGCTGCGGTCACCAGAAAATTTCCCGGATCACCGTCCGGCTTGAACCACCTGTAACCGTAGCTGAACTGTCCGGCCCGCAGCTGCCTTGTCCCTTCCTCCGGTGTCCAGATCCAGATCCTGGTCAACAGGCTGCATATCTCCACCCCGTGGGAACCGGCGTTCATGGCCACCGCCCCGCCCACGCTGCCCGGGATGCCGGCCAGCCCCTCCAGTCCGGAAAGCCCCCGGGACGTGCACCATCCAAGGAGGCGGGGCAGGGGATACCCGGCATCCACCAGGACCACCACCCGGTCCCTTTCCTGGACGCGGCTTTCAGGTCCTGTACGCCCCTGCCATCTGACCAGTACCAGATCTTTATTGTCCTCGGTGAAAAGGACGTTGCTGCCTTTGCCCAGGTACATGCAGCGCAGGCCTGTGCCGGACCAGTCTCGGTTTATTTCCTCCAGATCCTGTTCATCTTCCGGGTAAAGTGCCGCCCTGGCCTGTCCCCCCAGCTTAAGGGTGGACATCTTCTTCAAGTCCGGCTGGTGCACTGTTTTCATTCCCGGATAAACCTTTCTCCAACCTGCCATACATTTCCTGCTCCCAGGGTCATGAACAGGTCGCCCTGCTTCAGGACGCTGTCCAGGTCGCGGCCTGCTTCATCCAGGCTCTGGTAAAAGCGCACCGGGATACCGGCCACCTGCATCACCCCCTGGGCCAGGCTCCATCCGTTGACACCGGGGATGGGATCCTCTGAGGCCGGGTATATTTCCGTGAGCAAAAGCAGGTCCGCACCGGCCAGGACCCGGCAGAACTCCCCGAAGAAATCCCTGGTGCGGGTAAAGCGGTGGGGCTGAAAAAGCACCACCAGTCTGCGCTCCGGATGGCACTGCCTGGCTGTCTCCAGAGTAGCTGCGATTTCCGTGGGATGGTGGCCATAGTCATCCACAACCATTACGTCTTCCTTTATTCCCTTGCGCTCGAAACGTCTGCCTACGCCGCCGAAACCGGCCAGGGAGCTCAGGATTTCCTGCTTGTCTATTCCGGCCTGCATGGATACCCCGATGGCGGCCAGGCAGTTGAGCACGTTGTGCCGGCCGGGGTGGTTGAGCTTGACCCGGCCCCAGAAGCGCTGGCCATGGAACACATTGAACTCTGATCCCGGGCTGATGGAAAGGATCTCCGCACGCAGCCGGTTGTGCTCCTGGAAACCGTAGCTTAGAACCGGGCGCTTGACCCGGTCCAGGACTCGGCGGATTTCCGGGTCGTCTCCGCAGACGACATTGAGCCCGTAAAAGGGGACATTGTTCATAAAGCGCACGAAACTTTCCCGGATTTCCTCCAGGTCCCGGTAATAATCCAGGTGGTCCGCGCCGATGTTGGTTACAATATTGATGATGGGCAAAAGGGTCAGAAAGGATCCATCCGATTCGTCAGCCTCGGCTATGAGGTATTCTCCGGTGCCGGGCAGGGCGTTGCTGCCGTACTTGTTCAGCCTGCCCCCGATGATCACGGTGGGGTCCAGGCCTGCTTCCTTGAAGATGGTCCCCAGGAAAGACGTGGTGGTGGTCTTGCCGTGGGTTCCGGCCACAGCCACCCCGGTTTTGAGACGCATAAGCTCGGCCAGCATCTCAGCCCTGGGAATGACAGGAATACCTTCAGACCTGGCCTGCAGGATCTCGGGATTGTCCTCGCGCACTGCGGTGGATTTAACCACCACCTGAGCGGAGCCCACGTTGTCCCGGTGATGACCCTGGAACACCTTTGCCCCCTGGTTCTGCAGATTGGTTACAGTGGGACCCCTGGACAGGTCCGATCCGCTGACCTCATAGCCCAGATTCAGAAGGACCTCGGCAATGCCGCTCATGCCGGAGCCCCCGATGCCCACCATATGTATGCGGTTGATGTAGTTGTGCACTTTATTTTCCTGCTTTAAGGCTTACCAGTTCATTGACTATGTTTTGAGCTGCCTCGGGGCGGCTGATTTTTTTTGCGGATCTGCCCATGTCCCTGATTTTTTCCGGCATGGTCAAAAGATCAGTAATGACCCGGGCCAGGTTGACCTGGTCCAGGTAGCCCTGGTCCAGAACCATGGCCGCGCCGGCATCCTCCAGGTACCTGGCGTTGACCATCTGGTGATCATGGGTGGCATGGGGAAAAGGTACGAGTACACAGGCTTTTCCGGCCACGCAAAGCTCGGATATGGTGGAGGCGCCGGCCCGGCTGAGCACCAGGTCCGCAAAGTCATAGGCCCCGGCCATGTCCTGTATGTATGCATCCACTCTGGCGTCAGGATACTTATCCTGGTAAACCTCCTTCACCTTTTCATAGTCCCTTTCCCCGGTCTGGTGCCAGATCTTGACCTCCATGGCCTTTAACTCATCCAGCCGTTCCAGGACCGCGGAGTTGATGGCGCTGGCCCCCTGGCTGCCCCCCAGGACCAGAAGTCTTTTTCCCGGCTGGTGCATCCCGTGTGATGCATACCGGTGCTCCAGAAGTTCGGTACGCACGGGATTTCCTGTCTGGACCACCTTTTGTGATGGAAAAAAGTTATTTATGTCCTCATAGCTGAGCATGACTTTTTTAACCTTGCGTCCCAGGACGCGGTTGGTCATCCCGGGCAGGCTGTTCTGCTCATGTATGGCGGTGGGTATCTTCATCATTCTGGCGGTAAGTACCGGGATAAATCCGGCATATCCACCGAAACCCACCACCACGTCCGGTCTCAGGGAGCGCAGCAGGACATAGCTTTTGGCCAGACTTCTGGTAACCCACCAGAAGGAGCCCAGGGATTTTATTCCCCTGCCCAGTACTCCTTTGGCAGGAAAGGCCTTGAATTCGAACCCGGCTTCCGGGATGATGTCCTTTTCAGAGCCGTACAATCCCCCGGCGAACACCACTCTGCAGGAGGGGTAAAGCTCCTTTATTTTTCTGGCCACGGACAGGGCCGGATAGATGTGCCCTCCTGTACCACCTGTGGCTATAAGCACTTTGTTCAGCATCACCTGCTCCTGGATAGGTTGAGCAGAAAGCCCGCGCAGAAGAAAGACACAAGCAGGCTGCTGCCCCCATAACTGATAAAGGGCATGGGCAGTCCTTTGGGCGGTATGACCCCCAGGACCACCGCCAGGTTTAAAAGGGCCCCCAGGATAATGATCATCCCCATGCCCAGGCCGGCAAACCTGTCCACCAGCTCTTCCTGGGACATGCAGATGGTCAGCACCCTCCAAAGAAGGATCCCCAGGACGATGAAGACCAGGGATACCCCGATGAAACCCAGTTCTTCGCCCACCACGGCCATGATGAAGTCGTTGTGCGCTTCAGGCAGAAAGAAGAGCTTCTGTCTGCCTTCTCCCAGCCCCATGCCCCATATTCCACCGGAACCAAAGGCGTACAGAGACTGTACCAGCTGATAGCCGGCATCCTGTGCGTCCTGAAAGGGATCCAGAAAAGAAAACCACCTTCTGAACCTGTAGGGCGACTGCAGCACCAGTACAGCCGCGGTTATCGCCGCCAGAACCGAGGAGGAGAACAGGTAGATGATCCTGGTCCCTCCCACCAGGCTCAGAAGAAACAAAAGTCCGGCCATGTAGACCGCCCCTCCGAAATCCGGCTGCAGCAGCAAAAGGGCGCAGAATATACCGGTAATCACCGTGGGAGGAAGAAATCCCACGCTGAAGGTCTTGACCTTGTCCTGCTTGAAAGCAAAAAAACAGGCCAAATAAATGACCAGGGCCACTTTGGCCAGTTCCAGTGGCTGGATGTTGAAAAAACCTAGATCGACCCACCTGGTGGCTCCTCCGGCTGCATACCCCCAGGGGGTGAATACAGTCACCGCCAGCAGGGCAAGGGCACCTGCCACCCAGAGGTAGCGAAGCCGGTACAGAAGATCCCTGTTGATCCTGTAGCCCAGGTACATGACCACAAGTCCTGCCAGCCCGAAAAGGACCTGGCGCTTGAAAAAGAAGTATTTGTCCGCATAAAAACGCTCGGCCATGATGGCACTGGTGCTCAGGATCATCATAAGTCCCAGCCCGGCCAGAATAAGTACCGATAAAAGCAGCCACAGGTCCGGCCCCTGGTTTTTTGCGGCGTTTTTTTTGCTGGTCATGTTTTTTTGCTCTGTTTTCTCCGACGTGTCTGACATGTCCGACAGGTCTGACCAGTCTGACAGGTCCGACATGTCCAACATGTCCGACTCACTGCAGTGTTATGCCGGTCTCTTTTCTCACTGCTGTCTTAAAGGCCTCCCCACGCTCCTGGTAATTACTGAAAAGATCAAAGCTCGAGGTGCCGGGGGACAGAAGTACACTGTCTCCGTGATCTGCTTCCTGTACCGCCCGGGCCGCGGCCTGCTCCAGGTCCGGGAAATATTCAATCTTCACGCTGTCCTTCCATGCGTTTTCAAAGATCTCCCGGCTGTCGCCGAAGAGATAAACCTTGGCTGCCTTTTCCTGCAGGGTCCGGGCCAGCAGGGAGAAATCCCCGCCCTTGTACCTGCCTCCGGCCAGGAGCCGGATGGGTGCATCAAAGGCCTTGAGGGCGGCTGCCATGGCTTCCAGGGTGGTAGCCTTGGAATCGTTGATGTAGCGTACCCCTTTGTCCTGTAGAAACACCTCCTGCCTGTGCGGCGGGGGTGTAAATTCCTGCAGGGCCTGGTCAAAAATATTTCTGCTGACGTCCACAAAGCCGCAGGCCAGTAAGGCCGCCTCCATATTGGCCTGGTTGTGCGCTCCGGGCAGAGCGGGGCAGTCAAACCTTCCAGTGGGGGCAAAGTAGGTGATATTGCTTTTGATCCTGAAATCTTTCTCCACTCTTGCGCGCAGTTCCAGGGGCAGTACAGCCAGGTCCATGGGGCTCTGGCGGGCAAAGAGCTGCATCTTGGCCCGGAAGTACTCCTCCTCGCTTTCATGATGGTCCAGGTGGTTGGCGGAAAAGTTGAGCAGCACACCCACGTGCGGGGCAAACCCGCTGCAGCCCTGAAGCTGGAAGCTGCTTACCTCCAGAACCAGTATATCGGCTCTTTTTCCGGAAAGCACATGGTCGCTCAAGGGGGTTCCGATGTTGCCGCCGGTGAACACCCTGCGCCCGGCCTTTTCCAGGACGTTTTGCATGAGCATGCAGGTGGTGGTTTTGCCGTTGGTTCCTGTGACCGCGATGACCGGTTCGGAAATGAACCAGGAAGCCAGTTCCAGCTCCGAGATTACGGTCCGGCCTTCCGGGCACAGGCTCCTGACCATGGCCAGGGAGATGCCGGGGCTGACTACCACCAGGTCCGCGCCTTTGAAATGTTCTTGTCTATGCTCTCCCAGGATGAGTTCCACGTCCGACAGACCCTTGGTCTCCAGCTGCGAGGCGTCAAAGCCGGTTCGCTTCTCCAGGAGCCTTACCCCGGCTCCCAGGGATCCAAGAAGGGCAGCAGCGGACAGGCCTGAACGGCCCGCGCCCACTACCACCGCCCTGTGGCCTTTCAACTGATCTTTGTGCACCATCTCCTGCATGATTTTTCCTGTCTATCTGAGCTTAAGCGTACTCAGTGCCGCCAGGGCAAAGAGTATGGACAGAATCCAGAACCGGATGATTATCTTGGATTCCGGCACCCCTTTTAATTCAAAATGGTGATGCAGCGGGGCCATGCGAAAGATGCGCTTGCCTCCGCTCATTTTGTAATAGCCCACCTGCAGGATCACCGACAGGGTCTCGATAACAAAGAGCCCCCCTACGATGATGAGCAAAAGCTCCTGCTTGCACAAAACTGCAATGAAGCCCAGTGTGCCCCCCAGACTGATGCTGCCGGTATCCCCCATGAATATCTGAGCCGGGTAGGCGTTGTACCATAGAAATCCCAGTCCCGCTCCCACCAGGGCCCCGCAGAAGACGGTCACCTCGCCCAGCCCGGGTATGTAGGGCACCTGGAGATAATCCGCCAGGTGGTAATGCCCGGATACGTATACGAATACCGCCAGACATCCGGCGCTGACTATGTACGGACCGATGGCCAGGCCGTCCAGGCCGTCGGTGAGGTTCACCCCGTTGGAGGCCCCGATCATGACCACTGCGGCAAAGGGAACGTAAAAAAGAAAGAGGTCCGGCCTGATATCCTTGAAAAAGGGTATAAGCAGCTCGGTATTGTATCCCGGCAGGGTCATGAGAATGGAGACCGCGCCCAGGGCGATAATTCCCTGACCCAGGAGCTTGCCCTTGACGCCCAGGCCCTGGTTGTGCTTCTTGATTACCTTCAGGTAGTCATCAAAAAATCCCACCAGGAAAAATCCTCCGAATACGAACAGACACATCCAGACAAGCCTGTTGGTGAGATCTCCCCACAGAAGAACGCTTACCGCCAGGGTAAAGCCCACGAGAACTCCGCCCATGGTGGGGGTGCCCTGTTTCACCTGATGATCGGGTCCGTCTTCCTGGACATATTGTCCGCACTTGATGCGCTGCAGCCACTTTATGAACTTGGGGCCAAGCCACAGGCTCAGGAGCAGGGAGGTGAGCAGGGCGTATATGCTCCTGAATGTAATATACTGAAAGACATTGAAAAAGCTTATTTCCTGGCTTAAAGGGTAAAGCAGATGATAGAGCATTTATCCACCTGTTTCCTGGGTTTTCACCTTAGCCTTGAAGGCCCGCACAAAACTGTCCATTCCGGACCTCCTGGAACCCTTGAAAAGTATCACGCCCCCGGAGCAGCCCATTTTGTCCCACGCAGAGAGAAACGATGAAACATCCTGCATTTCATGGGTCCTCCGGCTGCCTTCTCCGTTCATCCCGGACAGGACATGTTCCAGGTTGTCTCCGTGATAGAAAAGGGCGGTAAAAGCGCCTGCACAAAGGCTGCGCCCCAGATCTTCGTGGGCCCGGGCCTCGGCCTGGCCCAGTTCGGCCATATCCCCCAGGACCAGAATGAGACTGCCCCCGGAGGCCAGGCTGCGGGCGGTTTCCAGGGCGGCCTGCATGGACATGGGGTTGGCGTTGTATGAATCATCAATAATTATCCAGTCCCCGGAACGACTGATGGACATTCTCTGCTCCGGAAGCGATGCCCTTTCAAGGCCGGCCTGGATTTCGTCCGGCTGCATGCCGTATTCCAGGGCCACGGCCCAGATCGCGGCCAGATTCTCGCAGAAATGGGCCCCCTGCACCGGAGCCTCAAACGGGCGCGTCTGGCCGTGGGCATGCAGGATGAACCGGTTGTTCCTGCTGTAGGTCACACGGCAGGCGGCTGCGGGGTCGCGGCTGGAGAACCAGGTGATGTTCAGATTCGGCCTGGCTTCCACTTCGCTCTGCAGCTCAGGGTAGTCCAGGTTTATAAAGGCCTTGTGCCCGGCCCGGAGATAATCAAGGATACGGGACTTGGACGCGGCCACCCCGCAGACATCTCCCAGACCTTCCAGATGGCAGGGCCCCACATTCAGGATCAAAGCCGCATCCGGAAGCAGGATTTCTCCCAGCTCGCCCATGTCCGCGGGGTTATTGATGCCCAGCTCCATTATCCAGAAATCTTCATCACCGCTTTGCATAAGCAGGGAAAGGGGCAGGCCCAGCTGATTATTCCAGTTTTTAAAGTTTTTGCCCACTGCAAAGCGGGTCTTAAGCACTTCCGCCAGAATTTCCTTGGTGGTGGTCTTGCCTGCAGATCCGGTGACGCCCAGTACCCTGGGCCCGGCTTTGAGCCTCCAGTGTCTGCCCAGCCTGCCCAGGGCCCTCAGGGTATCGTCCACAACAAGTACCGGCTTGTCCTGAATGCCGGTCAGTTCCTTGTGGGCTACAATGGCCAGGGCCCCCCGGTCTGCGGCATGCCGGGCAAAGCCGTGTCCGTCGGTCCTGGTCCCCTGCAGGCAGAAAAAGAGATCCCCGGGGCCGGTCCGGCGGCTGTCGGTTTTGACAGCGTTTACAGGTGCGTTTTCAAGTCCCGAAAGGTAAGCCTTGCATTGCATGGCCCGGGCTGCTTCTCCAAGTCCAATATTCATGTGCACCCCGCCTCTGTACGGCAAGGCTTGGGGGCCTTGCACTGCAGGTCGCTTAAGGCCCTTTTGATTTCACCCATGTCACTGAAATCCTGCCTGACTCCCCGGATTTCCTGGTAGTCCTCGTGTCCCTTGCCCGCCACCAGCAGGGCTTCTCCCGGTGCCAGGAGAGCCACCGCTTTTTTTATGGCCTGTCTGCGGTCCGGATGGACATGCACGCAGGGATGCTCTTTAACCCCGGGCAGAATGTCCCTGATTATGCTGCCAGGATCCTCGAACCTGGGATTATCCGAGGTGAGAAAGATCATGTCGGCGTGCGCGGCTACGGCCCGGCCCATTTCCGGGCGTTTGCCCCGGTCCCGGTCACCGCCGCACCCGAAGAGCACTGCAAGCTTGCTGAATGACAGCTCTCTCAGGGCCAGGCATACGTTTTCCAGGGCGTCCGGGGTATGGGCATAATCCACGTAGATATTTATCCCTTCAGGGGCCGGAACCTTTTCCAGGCGTCCCGGGATAGGTCCAAGTTCCCTTAAGCATTCGAAATGTTTCGGCTCCAGCCCCAGACAAATCCCCGCCCCCTGAGCGGCCAGGAGGTTCAGGGCGTTGTGGTTCCCCGGCAGGCTGCAGGAGATGGTCCATGAGCTGTCCTGGTAGCTGCATTTTAGTTCCAGCCCCATGGCAGTGCTTTTAACCAGGCGTCCCTGAAGCCCCGGCGAAAACTCCTTCTGCAGCCCGTAGCCCAGGATCCGGGGGGCTTCCCGGGCCAGGGCGCGTCCATAGGGGTCGTCCATGTTTATCACGTTTCCAATGAAACTCCGGGGGTTGTAAGGCGAAAACAGTTTTTTCTTGGCCCGGAAGTAGTCCTGCATGTCGCTGTGGTAGTCCAGGTGATCCCTGGAAATATTGGTAAAGACAGCCACATGGATATCAATGCCTGCCAGGCGCTTCTGGTCCAGAGCGTGAGATGAGGCTTCCAGGCAGACCACCTGCACATCCTGGGCCTGCATCACGGCCAGCATGCGGTGCAGGTCCAGGCATTCGGGAGTGGTGGTGCCTGATTTTAGAGTGGTCCCGGGCCAGCGGTAATTCACAGTGCCCAGTACTCCGGTTTTGTATCCGCTGCAGGTGAAAAGATGCTCCAGGATATAGCTGGTGGTGGTCTTTCCGTTGGTCCCGGTGACTCCCACTATCTTCATGCTCAGCCTGTCGGTTCCAAAGTGGGCCCTGGCCAGCTCTCCCAGGGCCAGGGCGGGATCGTCATGGTGGATCAACCGGTCCTGCCCGGGAGGTTCGCCGCGGGCGACGACAAAGGCGGCACCTCTGTCCAGGGCCTCGGGGATAAAGCTGTTGCCGTGGACCCTGGTTCCGGGCAGGGCCACGAATATGTCCCCGGGGTTCACCAGGCGCGAGTCGCTTTGTATCTGCCTGCCCCCCCGGGCTTCGTTTATGACTTCTTTCCAGCTTTTCATTCTATCTTTCCATCATTCTATCTTTCTATCATGACCCGGGGCAAAGCTTGAGGGTGATCTGTTTTTCTTCGCCTTCCCAGTTGCCGCCGGGAGAGGGGCTCTGCTCCCGGACCTTGACTCCGGTGCCTTCAAGCCTGGGTTCTATGCCGGCCTCAATGAGGCTTTCCACGGCCAGACGCAGGGGGGTCCCGCGCAGGTCGGGCACGCTGGAGGCATCCACCTCCCTGGTCTGTCTGGCTGCTATGCTGAACCTGCCGGACTCTCCGGTGTACGACTCCGTATCCGTGCCGGAGCCCTCCAGGACCAGCCTGCGCAGACCCAGGCCTTTCTGCGAGGAAAGCATTCTGTCTCCGATGCGCTGAAACGCCGGGGCAGCCACCAGTCCGCCATAATAAGGGCTTTCAGGCTCATCCACCAGGACCATTATCATGTACTCCGGGTCCATGGCCGGCAGAAATCCCACAAAGGAAGCCACGTATTTATCGCTGTATCCCCCCTGGGGAGAGGCCTTCTGCGCAGTCCCGGTCTTGCCTCCCACTTCTATGCCGCTGATCCTGGCCCTGGTTCCGGTGCCGTCTCTTTCCACGGCGTCGCGCATCATGGCCAGTACATCCCGGCTCACACCCCTGGAAAAAACCCTTTGCTCCGAGGAAACAGGGCGGCTTTTCTCCTGCAGGAGATTCAGGTCCGTGTAAATCCCGTGATTGCCCAGGGTGGCGTAGGCCCTGGCCAGCTGCAGAAACGAGGTGGCCATTCCCTGACCGAAGGAAATGGTGGCCAGGTCCATGTTGCTCCAGGTATTGGGGGGGCGCAGCAGACCCCGGCTCTGACCGGGAACCTGGACTCCGGTGGCCTGATCCAGGCCCAGCCTGGTTAAATAACTGTGCAGGGCGCCGGGCCCCAGGTCCGTGCCTATCTTGGCCGCGCCTATGTTGCTGGAGTAGCGCAGGATCCTGTTTACAGTAAGCCACCCGTATTCCTTTACATCTTTGATCTGGTTTCTGCCCAGCCTCCACTGGCCCTGTTCACAGTAATACAGGGAATCGCCCCGGGTCACGTTTTCTTCCAGGGCTGCGGCCACAAGAAAGGGCTTCAGAGTGGAGCCCGGCTCAATGAGGTCGGTTGCGCCCCGGTTGCGCCAGATATCCGGGCTTGAGGCGCGGAAATTGTTGGGATTGAAAAAGGGATAGTTGGCCCAGGCCAGGATGTCACCGGTGGGTACGTGTACCACCATGGCCATGCCGTTTTGGCCATTGTTTTTTTCCACAGCGTCGGCCAGGGCCTGCTCCACGTGAAACTGCATCCTGGAGTCGATGGTCAGGTGCACGTCTTCTCCGTCCACCCGCTGATCCGGCTGTCTGGGCATCAGACTGAATCTCTGCCCGGAAGCATCTCTTTGCATGATCATGACCATTTCCGCTCCGCTGAGCCTTTCATCCAGGGACCTTTCCAGTCCTTCCAGCCCGGTATTGTCCATACCAACAAATCCCAGAACCTGCCCCAGCATATGTTTATGGGGATAAACCCGGCTGTGCTCGTCAATAATAAAAACCCCGGGAATATCTGCAGAGGCTACTTCATGAGCCACCCGGTCGCTTATTTTTCTGTCCAGCCAGACAAAACTGCTTTTACGGCCAAGCCTGACCCGTATGGAGTCGGGATCAATATCAAGTATCCGGCCCAGGTTCGCTGCCTGTGCATGAATGTCGTCCATCAAAAAGGGGTTGGCATATACGGATTTGCTGCGAACACTCTGGGCCAGGACCCGGCCCTGGCGATCGAAGATTTCGCCCCTTTTTCCCATGATTTTTTCCTGGCTGAAGTACTGCCTGTTGGCCTGCTCAGCCAGTTCTTCGCCCTGAAGGACCTGTACCTGCAGGGCCCTGGCCCACAGGGCACCCCAGAAGATAAAGCAGAACGCAAGTACCAGGCCTATCTTGACCCTGCTGTACTCCCTGGTCTTCTTTCCGGGGTCCTGTCTGGGCATATCCTTGACTTACTTCCTGATTTTGCGGACCTGTTCATCCCCGGGCTTGGTCAGGCCGTGTTCCCGGCCGAACTGTCTGAGCCTGTAGGGAGACAGGAGGTTGTTTTGTTCTATGGACAACTTGGTTCGCAGTTCCCTGTTGTCCCGGTGTTCTTCCTGGAGCCTTTCCATGCGGTAGGCCAGGTCCACTCTTTCCACAGTCACCCAGACCTTGGCCATGCCCAGAATAAATGTCGCCAGCAGCATGAACGCCAGCAACTTGTAACCAGCCGATTTTTTTGTTTTCTTCTTTTCAGGCATGTTTCAGATCCCAAATCAGCCGGATAGATATCTTTGTTCTCCCTTCACGTCCTTTCTGCGCAACCCCTGTACTCCCCGGCCTTCTTCCCCACACCCTATGCCCCAAGCCCCATGCTCTATGCCCCATGCCCCATGCCCCATGCCCTTAAACCCTTTGAGCCGCCCTCAATTTGGCGCTTCTGCTCCTGGGGTTGCGGCTAATTTCTTCCTGTGAGGCTGTCAGGGGCTTTTTGGTCAAAATAAGCATGGTTTTTTTGTGGCTGCAGCTGCATACCGGAGATCTTGGGGGACAGATGCAGGCAGATGCCTGCCTGCGCAAATACTGCTTTACAATCCTGTCTTCCAGGGAATGATAGGAAATTACCACCAGTCTGGCCCCGGGTCTGAGCCAGGGGGCGATGTTCTCCAGAAACTCCCGCAGGCTTTCCAGTTCCTTGTTTGTAGCCATTCGCAGGGCCTGAAATGTTTTGGTGGCCGGGTGATTTCTGGAGGCCCGTCTTCTTGGGGCCGGGTAGGCCAGTTCCACGATCCGGGCCAGTTCCACGGTAGTGTCGATGGATTCTTTTTCCCTGGCCTGGATTATGGCCCTGGCTATTCTGGGAGCCATGGGTTCTTCACCCAGCTCATAGATTATTTTTTTCAGCCTGGAAAAAGATGCGTTATGCACCAGGCTGGATGCCGGAGGGAAACCCTGCGCCTGGCCCATGCGCATGTCCAGTGGTCCGTCATGGATGAAGCTGAATCCTTTTTCCTTTTTGTCCAGCTGCAGAGAGGACATGCCCAGGTCAAGAAGGGCGCCGTCAAGGCCGGGCCACTGCAGTTCCCGGACATGCTCTTCAAAGCGGTGAAAGGCATCCTGGACCAGGTGGATCCTGTCCTGGTATTCTCCCAGGTTTTTTGCGGCCAGTTCCAGAGCTTCCCGGTCCATATCCAGGCCTAGAATGCTGCAGTGCCCGGCGCAGGCTTTGAGAATCTCCAGAGAATGCCCGCCCAGGCCCAGTGTACCGTCCAGGTAGCGTCCTCCAGGAACAGGACCCAGAATTTCCAGGACCTCATCAAGCATTACCGGCTGGTGGGTATAATATGGCATATCCTGAGCATGCACGGATAATTCCCGTCCTTTTTGGTTTTTGCCTGCTCCGGTGGTAACCGGGAGTTATTTTAAAACCTGAGTTCGAATCCGTTTTCCGCCAGGGAATCCATTATTCCGTCAAAGTCCTGCTCCATCTTCCTGCGCTGCATCTCGAAGCGCTCAATGTCCCAGATCTCGAATTTTCTTCCCACTCCGGCCAGGATGACCTCCTTGTTCATTCCTGCGTATGAGCGCAGATAAGGCGGTACAAGGATGCGGCCCTGTTTGTCCAGGTTGACCTCAGTCGCCCCGGAAATAAAAAAGCGGTGGAAATCCCTGAATTTGCGATTAGCCATATTTAGCTGGTTAAAACTCTGTTCAATTCTCTCCCATTCAGGTAAAGGATAGCCTACGGCACAGCCGTCAAAATTGGTAAGCATTACCCGCCCCTCGGGAGAGTGCTCCAGGATTGTTTCCCTGAATTCGGGAGGCAGCATGAGCCGTCCCTTGGGGTCTATGCTTCTTTGGCTGTGTCCTCTGAACATAATTATCTAACCACTATTTACCACTATTTACCACCTTGTTTATTTTCAGGCAAGGAAAAGTCAAGCATAAAATGAAATTTTCAGGCCTGCTTAACTTGATTTTAAGTGGTTTTTCAGCTAACCATCGATTATATTTGAATTTTAAAATTTGAAATTTTTGTGGTACAATCACAAAATCATCCTGTGGCCTGTAAAAGGCGTCCAACTATAAAAAAAACCTCCCGGATTTAATGTTGCGGGTGAAAAAAGGAATGAAGAAATGCATACCAAGATAATAGCCACCATCGGACCAGCCTGTAACGAGAGGTTCATGATCAAAAGACTGGTGGAGCAGGGAGTGCGGATTTTCCGGCTCAACTTTTCCCATGGAAGCGCCGGGGATTTTGAGCCCATCATCAGGAACCTGCGCAGCGTCGAGGGTGAGCTGCAGCATGGCATAACCATCATGCAGGACCTGTCCGGGCCAAAGATAAGAGCCGGGGAACTCAAGGAATCTCCCCTGAACATCAATGTGGGAGATGAATTGTTCATGGGTCCTTCGGAATATATTAACAGTCATGCTCCCTATCTGCCCTTTGACCACAAGGAGATCATCAAGGATCTGAAAAAAGGGGATGAGGTACGGGTCAGCGACGGGGGACTCAGTTTTGAGGTCCTGGAAAAAGACGGAGAGGTGCTCAGGATCAGGTCTGAAAACAGCGGCATTATAACCTCGCGCAAGGGCATAACCTTTCCCGGTCTCAAGGCCTCCATTGCAGCCCTTACCTCCAAGGACCGCGAAGACCTGGCCGCCGGACTGGACATGGGCATAGACGCCGTAGCCATGTCCTTTGTGCAGTCTCCTGAAGACGTCTCCAGCGCCAAGCATGTCATAGAGAAAAAAGGCCGCTGGATCCCTGTGATCGCCAAACTGGAAAGACAGGTGGCGGTCAACCGTCTGGAAGAAATTCTGAAAATTGCCGACGGGATCATGGTGGCCAGGGGAGATCTGGGTCTTGAATGCCCGCTGTCCTCCCTGCCCACTCTGCAGAAGAGGATCATTGCCGCGTGCAACCACTCGGCCAAGCCGGTGATAGTGGCTACCCAGATGCTCCTTTCCATGGTCAGCAATCCCATGCCCACCCGGGCCGAGACCACGGACGTGGCCAACGCTGTCCTGGACGGCACCGACTGCCTCATGCTTTCCGAAGAAACCGCCATAGGTCAGTATCCGGTGCAGGCGGTGGGATACATGCGGGAGATTGCAGAGGAGGCCGAGAAGTTCTTCTTTGAGCTGGGCACAAGCCCTCTGGAACCCAAAAAGCAGGTTTCGGAAAATTTCATCGGGTACAACGCATGTCTTCTGGCCGACAAGATCGGGAGCAAGGCCCTGGTGGCGCACACCGATTCCGGGGCAACAGTAAGGCTGATCAGCTCCTGCAGGCCCAGACAGACCATCTTCGGCTTAAGCCCCAGGTGGGACACCCAGAAATTCATGAACTTTTCCTGGGGAGTTGTGCCTATGCACATATCAGAACAGCCCCATGATCATCTGCAGCGCACCGAAAAGTTCGTGGAAGAATTTTCCGGCTTTATGAGCGGCGAGGACCTGGTTATAACCGCAGGACACCCCAAGGCCGGGCTGGAAAGCTCTCCCACCAACCTGTTGAAGATTTACAGAAAATAGGATGGTTTTTTGGGTTCTTCGAGGTTAGCCGTGGATTTTTTAAAACCACTCATCGAGGGTTGTACCGGGCACGCAATAAGTACGATGCCGGGCTGAGCAAACTGCAGGTGGCAGCACCGCGGAATCAAACCGCACCTGAGTGCGGTCATGTTTCGCTGTAATAGGCCCTGGAACTGTTTTTTTCCGCCACCATGACCCAGTCCAGGTGCACGCCCCTGTCCCTCAGACGGGCTTTTAGCTCCTGGTAAACGAAACAGGCCAGATTTTCCGAGGAAGGGTTGATCTTTCTGAAGTGGGGGAGGTCGTTTAGATGTTTGTGGTCAAGTTCTTCCAGCACAGCCTGCAGGCTGCTTTTTAATTCCTTGAAATCCATGAGCATGCCCGTGTCCGGATCAACCTCTTTTCCGCACACCTGGATCTGCACCTGAAAATTGTGCCCGTGCAGGCTTTCACACTTTCCACCGTAGTTGCGGAGTTGATGCGATGAACTGAAATCCGAGCTCACCCGGAGACAATACCTGGGTTCGGCCATGTCCGCTCCTTATATACCTTTAAAGAAAAGTTTATACCGTATTTCCCGGCTTGAGTATTGATTTTTAGGCATGCTGTCAATTATGGGAAGGCTCATGACTTTGGGGGCATCTCAGGAGAACCTTTTGGGTGGATTTCAGGGAGAAATTGCAATACAAGCCGGCCATGACCATTTCCGAAGATTTTGACCTTGAAAATTATGACTACGAGCTGGATCCGTCCAGGATAGCGTCCAGGCCTGCTCCGGGCAGAAGCGAATCCAGGCTTCTGGTCCTGGACAGGCAGGGCGGCGACATGCAGGAGGACCGCTTCGAGAATATCCACCGTCACCTGGAGCCGGGGTCGCTTCTGGTGGTGAACAGTTCAAAGGTTCTGCCGGCAAGGCTCATGGGCCGCAAAGAGAGCTCCGGGGCGGTGGAGTTCTTACTTCTTACACCGCTCCCTCTTATCAGCCCGGCCTGGGAAAAAGGGGAAAAAAAGGCCCGGGTAGAGTGTCTTGTCAGGGCTTCCAGGCGCCCCAGGCCCGGGGACTGGGTTTATTTTGCAGAAAATGTGCGCTTCAGGCTCGTACAGGACCTGGACCAGGGCAGGGCCGAGGGAGATCTTTTCTGGACCGGGGACCTGGGGGATTTTTTTGTGCGTTTCGGTCATGTTCCGCTTCCTCCCTACATCAAGAGAGAGGATGAGCCCCAAGACGTTGATCGCTACCAGACAGTCTATGCCGACCCGGAAAAACAGGGCTCGGTGGCGGCACCCACTGCGGGCATGCATTTTACACCCCAGCTTTGCCGAAAGCTGGAGGATATGGGGTGTAAGTGGGCAAAAGTCTGCCTTTATGTTGGTTACGGGACTTTCAGCCCGGTGAAGACAAGGGATATAAGGCAGCATGTGATGCACCCGGAGTACATCGAGGTGGACGGGCAGGCGGCTGAGAGCATACGCCGGGCCAGGTCAAAGGGGCGCAGGGTGGTGGCGGTGGGGACCACCACGGTGCGCACCCTGGAGAGCGTCTTCAAGATGAAAGGGCGGGTGGAACCCTTTACAGGCTGGACTGATAGTTATATCTATCCGGGCTTCAGGTTTGAGGTTGTGGATCAGCTCATCACCAATTTTCATTTGCCCGGCTCATCCCTTTTGATTATGGTATCCGCCTTTGCAGGAAGAAAAAAAGTCCTGCAGAGTTATCAATACGCCAGGGACAAGAATTTTCGTTTTTTTTCCTATGGTGATGCCATGTTTATAAAATAAGTTTATTTGATCCGGGGAGGATATAGATGTCCAGGATTATAATTCGTGAGGAGAGATGCAAGGGATGCCTTCTGTGTACCCTTGTATGCCCGGTGGATATGCTGGAGCAGTCGGACAGTCCCAACAGACAGGGCTACAAGGTGATAAGGGTGAAGAACCAGGATATGAGCGTATGCAAGGGATGCGGATTCTGTGCCGAGATCTGCCCGGACGAGGTGTTTACGGTTTACCGCAGCAAAAAGGACAAAACCGGCGCAAAGACCCTGGAGGAGGAGCATGTCTAGGATCTTCGTCAAAGGCAACGAAGCCGTTGCCAGGGGGGCGCTCGCAGCCGGCTGCAGGTGCTACTTCGGCTATCCCATCACCCCCCAGAATGACATACCCGAGTACATGTCCAGAGTTCTGCCGGCATCAGGGGGAGAGTTCATCCAGGCCGAAAGCGAGATCGCCGCTGCCAACATGCTTCTGGGGGCAGGGGCGTGCGGGGTGCGGGCCATGACTTCATCCTCAAGCCCGGGCATATCCCTGAAGCAGGAGGCCATATCCTACATGGCCGGCAGCGATCTGCCCGGGGTCATC
>Ga0207421_10002007_pt1 | contig 25725 bp, 22 predicted proteins | sample SodLakKL_010_SED_4_FD_187542 | JGI IMG/M metagenome (GOLD analysis project Ga0207421, IMG submission 187542) | Alkaline sediment microbial communities from Lake Tanatar, Kulunda Steppe, Russia - 8KL_010_SED (SPAdes) (version 2) | ecosystem: Environmental > Aquatic > Non-marine Saline and... | reverse complement strand
CTGAGTGACCGTGAACACCACCAGAAGGCACAACAGAAGGTTCGTTGATGATCGTGAAGCCTTCTCTTTGACCGGAATCTGCGTGCGGAAATCTTGCATTTCACCTCTCCCCGTGAAGAAGTCCTCAATACGAACCGGCTCTTTCTCTCCTCGAAGTTTAAAGGAGAACCTGGCCCCTGTTTCGACCAGGTTGCCAGGAAAGACCGAAGATTTCTTTTTTGTTCGTGGCTCAAGGCGCCTGGAAGCATGGACCAAAAGCTTTTCATGCACCATGAACTAAAGTATACAGACTTCTGGACACCAGGAGTTGAAAAACAATGAAAGGGCAAAGTTTGTGAGTTCCTTGAACCTGCCAACCATTCAGCGGGGAGAGATTTGATGAACATCTATGTTTGGCGGCATTATAAAAGATTTTCAAGCTGGTCCATGTTCGATGAGCCCCAGATACACAAGGACAACTACATGAAGGCAGAAGTGGCCGTCCTTGCGGAAAGCATGGAGGAGGCCCTTGGGATTCTTGGCAGGGACGAGAACTGGAACCTGGAAGAGATAAGGCGAATCCAGCCCGAAGTGATCTCTGTGGACAAACCGGCCATCGTCAGTTCTCATTTGAGCTTTGGATGAATGACCGCCCAGTAGCCGTTCAAGCCGGAACTGCGGCCTGCGGCTTTCATGGCCAATGGCCCGGGCCCACCCCGTGTTTCACCCTGTGGGCTTCCCGAAGGCCGTGGCCGGGAACCCTTCTTCTGCATCCCTTTGTCCCAGGGAACGGGCGCTCTTCTCACCCTGAGGCTGCCATGAACCCCGGCCGGTGATGTGATCGCAAAAGGGGGATGCCCAAAAGGAAAGCCCCGGAAAGACATGGCATGGGATCTCTCTCAGAGCAGGAAACAGCGGTTGGCGAGCCTCACGTTTTCCAGCCCCGCCTTCCTGGCGGCGTGCACGCAGGCTTCCGCCTGAGCCCTGGGGGTGATGGGAAAGTCGTCCATGTGATACTGGGGGACGAACACCAAAAGAGCGTAAGGGATATTGGGGTCTATTTGAGCGATGAAAGAAGCGATGGAGTGAACCTCCTTCTCATCCACGTAGCCGGGAACCAGAAGGGTGCTGGCAATCACAAGGGGTGGGGCACTCCGAAGGGGAGCCCAGTTTTTGGCCAACTCATAAAAGTTATTGAGGACCATCTGATTGTCACATCCCATGAGGGCTCTGTGAGTTTGAGGGTTCCACGCCTTGATGTCCGCCTTGATGCACCCTCCTGAAAGCAGGGATGCCTTGGCCATGAGCTTCATCCAGGAGGGATGCATGCTGAGATTCGTCTCCCAGCAGATGCGAAAAATGCCCTTTGCATGATTCTCGCGCATCTGGCGCGAGGCCTGAAGAGCGAAGGGGATCTGGGGCGTGGGATCTCCTCCGAAAAAACACACACAGCTGGTGTGTTCATTCACCTCCTGAGCCAGTTCCTCCACCGAACGCCAGGCGGGTGGGTAAAGATTGCTCTTTTTGAAGGACCAGTTCTGGCAATAGAGACAGTTGAAATTGCAGGATTCAAAAAAAACGGCCAGGTTGTAAAAGCCCACTTCGGGACCCTCGTCATGGGCAAAGAGGGGATAACCCGCCCCCGTTCCCCCCGCACAAACCCAATCGGCCACGCAGTTGGTGGGCAAGGGGTCAAAATAGGAAGACACCCGCCCACGGGACCTCCCATCTTTCCGAAGGCTGACGAGATCTCCCCGGCGCAGGCCGCAGTATCCCCAATCATTTTTGCCCATGACGCACTGGTGAAAGCACAGGTTGCAGGGAAGGCCCTGAAAATTGCGCGGCGGAAGGGCGGGCAGCTTGAAGAGTTCCCGGGATTTTCTGTGCACATCTGCCAGACGCTCAAGGCTTTCCGCAGAACCCTCGCAGACACACCGGGGGCAAACACCCATGCTCTGGCCAAGTCCAGAGACAGATCGGCCGCAAACCATGCACAGCATTGGTCTTGCACCATTTTTTTCGCAGTTATGGATCAGCATTCACTTTCTCGCAAAAACAGGGGAACCGAAAACAAAAGCTAGTTCTTCTCACATTTTCAGCAAATGCGGGGCAGCTGTTCACCGTGAAGCATTTGAATCACCCGGTGTCCCCCGATTCCTGTCTTCAGGGTCACTCTTCCGGCACCCTCTTGAGTCACCTCTCCGATCTTGACCCCTTTTCGAGCGCGGGGATGATTCCTCATGAGGTTCAAAACCAGTTCCTCATCCTCAGGGGGCACAAAGACGAGCACCTTTCCTTCATTGGCCACGTAGAGGGGATCGAGACCCAGGACCTCGCAGGCCCCCGCCACATCTGCTTCTATGGGCAGGGATTCTTCCAGGACGACAATGTCCACTCCCGACTGCCGGGCGATCTCATTGAGGGCGGTCGCCACGCCTCCGCGGGTGGGATCACGCAACACCCGAACACGGGGGCAGCCGTCGAGAATCCGCATCACCAGGTCATTGAGGGGTGCGGAATCGCTGAGAATCTCCCTGTCAAAAGCCAATCCTTCACGTTTACACAAAACGGCCATTCCATGGTCGCCGATGGTGCCGTTGATGAGCACCGAGTCCCCCGGCCGGGCATATTGGCCGCCCACCTGGATACCGGGAGGGACCACCCCCACCCCGGCAGTGTTGATGAACAAACGGTCGGCCTTTCCCCGGGGAACCACCTTGGTGTCTCCCGCCACGATCATCACCTGCGCCTCCCGGGCAGCGCCGGCCATGGAACGCACCACATGCCCGAGCACTTCCAGGGACAAACCTTCCTCCAGGATGAAGCCCGCAGTGAGGTACAGGGGACGGGCACCCTGCATGGCCAGGTCATTCACTGTGCCATGCACGGCCAGACTGCCGATGTCCCCCCCTGGAAAAATGATGGGGTCCACCACGTAGGAATCGGTGGTCATGGCCATTGAGCCTCCCGCCCATGGAAGAAGGGCGCTGTCGTTCCTCTGAAGCAGGTACTCGTTGTCCAGAAGCTGAAAAAAAAACTTTTGAACCAGTTCTTGCGTGGCCCGCCCTCCGCTTCCATGATCCAGCTGCACAATCCCGTTCAGTGTTTCAAGGCTCTTTGACATGTTTCTTCAATCTTCCGGGTGATATTGGTGATAGGCGCCGCAGGTGCCTTCGCTGGACACCATGCACGGCCCCACGGGGGTTTCGGGATTGCAGGCCTTTCCAAAGAGACCGCACTGAGGAGGCGTCATGGCCCCCCGCAGCACCTCACCGCACCGGCAGCCCTCATGCTCCCTGGATTCCATGCGGGGAATGGCAAATCGGCTGGCCGCATCGAGAAATTGCCATTCCTTTCGGATTTTGAGGCCGCTGCCTGGAATAACCCCCAGTCCGCGCCAGGGGGCATCGGCGGGTTCAAACACCCGGCCGAGGAGTTTCTGAGCGGCAGGATTTCCTTCCCAGCTGACCGCCCGGCTGTACTGATTGATCACGCGCGCCTTCCCCTCAAGCACCTGATCCACCAGCAGGTGGAGCCCCTGCAGCAGATCCAGAGTTTCAAAACCCGTCACCACGCAGGGAATTGCGTGCTGGAGGACGATCTCCTCATAGGCTGCCGCCCCGATAACGGTGCTCACATGACCGGGACAGATGAAGCCGTGCAAGTCCATCCCTTTTCCGTCCAGAAGGGCTTTCATGGCTGGCGGCAGGAGCTTGTGCATGCTCACAACGGAAAAATTTTCAATTCCTTCCCTTGAAGCCTGAAGCATCGCCGCAGCCACCGTGGGAGCCGTCGTCTCAAAGCCGATGCCGAGGAAAACCACTTCCTTGTGAGGGTTGTCCCTGGCAACCTGAAGGGCATCGAAACTGGCATAGACCATTCGCACGGCCCCTCCCCTGCTCTTTTCCTGCGCAAGAGAGGAACAGGAGCCCGGAACCCTCATGAGATCTCCGAAGGTGGTGACGATGACCCCGGGCTGCTGCGCAAGCCAGAGGGCCCTGTCCACATCGTCAACAGCCGTCACACACACGGGGCAGCCCGGTCCGCTGATCAGCTGCACAGAGGGAGGAAGGAGCTGCCTCAGGCCCAGGCGAAACATGGCGACGGTGTGTGTGCCGCAGATTTCCATGAGCCGCAGGGATCTGTCGCCATAGTCACGTTTTTGAAGGGCTTTCAGCAGGCTTCTGGCCAGCCCGGAATCCCGGTATTCATGGAGATATTTCAAAACCCTGCTACCCTTCTGCCCACAAAGGCATTCAACGCCTTGAGCATTTTGAACTCCTTAGCCAGTGCGCTCCCACGAAAGCCTGCCCCAGGGAAATGCAGGCATCATTGGGGGGAACTTCCTCATGGCAGAGGACTTCCATGTTCTGCCGGGTGAGTTCCGTCGTCAACTCCCCGAGAATCACCCGGTTTTGAAAAACACCCCCGCTGAGGGCCACCGTTGCGATGCCCGTGTCTTTGAATGCCTGGCCGACCCATTGGGAGAGGGCCTGAACCAGTCCCCTGTGAAAACGCGCGGAAATGATTCCCGGCGCCACGGCTTCCAGGGCATCCTGCGCCACCCCTCTGACCATCTGCAGGGGGTCAAGGATCCACAGGGAATTCTCTTCATACACCTCCCCCCGATACAGCCCCCCATCCTCTTCCATGACCTGCTCCAGTTCCACGGCTGCCTGACCCTCGAAGGTGACCCGCTCCCGCACTCCCGCAAGGGCGGCCACGGCATCGAAAAGTCTTCCGCAGGAGGAAGTGACGGGACAATGAATGTTTTTGTGAAGCATCTGAAGGAGAACGCTTCTTGTCTTTTCGGGCCATCGGCACGTCAAACCTTTGAAAATTTTTTCCGCATGAATGTTTTCCAGCGCAAAAAGGTAACTCAAGGCCATGCGCCATGGTTCCTTGACGGCCATTTCACCCCCGGGCATGAGGACCTGCCTGAAATGCCCCAACCTTTCGAAGCCATGGGCCTCCACCCGCAGCAACTCTCCACCCCACAACGTGTTGTCATTGCCATAGCCCGTCCCGTCCAGGGCGACCCCCAGGACAGGACCCCTGTGCCCGCATTCAGCCAGGACGGAAGCGATGTGCGCGTGGTGATGCTGAACCCCCAGAAGGGGAAGGTCTTTCTGTTCCAGGGCCCATTGAGTGCTCAGGTAATCGGGGTGAAGATCGTGGGCGATGCAGAGGGGCTCAACTTCCAGCAAGCGTTTCAGGTGGACAATGGTGTGTTCAAAAGCATGGAGTGTCTCCATGTTTTCCAGGTCTCCCACATGCTGGCTCACAAAGGCCTCCCGGCCACGGGTCAAACAGATGGTGTTTTTGAGCTGGGCCCCCACCCCCAGAACGGGCTCCAGCTCCTCCTGGAGGAACAGGGGCACGGGAACATAGCCCCGGGCCCGGCGAACAGGTCGGCATTTCCCCCCTTGAACACGCACCACCGAGTCATCGCAGCGCATGTGAATGCCCCGGTCATGGAGAAGAAAGTGATCGGCTATGGCGTGAAGCCCCCTCCTTGCCTCTTCATTTTCGGTGACAATGGGCTCATCGCTCTGATTGCCGCTGGTCATGACGAGAGCGTCATAGGGAGCCTCATGAAAGAGAAGGAAGTGAAGGGGCGTGCAGGGAAGAAAGGCTCCCAGGCAGCGGTTTCCCGGCGCCACGCTGGAAGCCAGGGGCAAAAGCCCCTCTTCCGGCTTGCGATCCAGGAGAACAATGGGCCTCGCCGCGCCCGAAACCAGTTCTTTTTCCACCTGGTTGAGATGACAGCGCCGCCCCAGAGCTTCCAAGTCTGAGAACATGACGGCAAAGGGCTTTTCTTCCCGAGTTTTGCGGCTGCGCAGGCGTTGGACACCCTCCTCGCTGGCCGCGGAAACAGCCAGGTGAAACCCTCCAAGCCCCTTGACGGCCACAATGGCTCCCCGGGCCAGGAGGTCCACCGCTTGCCGCACAGCCGCATCGCCAGCCCCTTGCCTGCTTCCTCCCCTGCCTTCCAGCCAGACCCGGGGCCCACATTCCCAGCAGGCGTTGGGCTGCGCATGGAATCTTTTGTGAAGCGGATCTTCATATTCCCTGCGACATGCATCACACATGGAAAAAGGGGCCATGGTGGTTTTCGCGCGGTCGTAGGGAATGTCCCGGATGATGGTGTAGCGGGGACCGCAGTGAGTGCAGTTGATGAAAGGATAACGGAACCGGCGGTCCCCGGAATGGAAAAGTTCCCCAAGGCAGGCCCCGCAAGTGCACACGTCCGGCGAAATGAGGGTGGACCGCAACATGGCACCATGACTTGGAAGGATCGAAAAACCTTCCGGGGAGTGACTCTCAAAGGCTCCCTTCGCAACGGAAGGAGCATCCTCCGTCCGGCAGTGCACCACCCGTGCGAGGGACGGGGCCGAGCGGGGAATCTGCTCAATGAAGCGTTCTACCGAAGCAGGCAGACCGGACGCCAGCACCTCCACTCCCGTGGAGTCATTGCGCACCCATCCGCAAATTCCATGGGCCCGGGCCAGGCGATAAATGTAAGGCCGAAACCCCACTCCCTGGACGATCCCCTGGACTTTGATCAACACGCGTCTATGGTTCTCGCTGATTCCCCAATCCACAGGCAGTTTCCACTTTCGCAAAAGAAAACCTGAATAAAGCTGGTCATCCCTTGAAAAGAAAAACCAGCCATTCCGGCAGAAAGCTTCAGGCTTCGCCCCGGCGTGAAAGCTGGTCTTTGACCCTTTGAGCCCTCTTTTTGAGCCATTCCAACCACGAATCCATTCCAACACCCGACCTGCAGGAAACCTCAAAGATTTCCTGATTCCCATTGAGCTGGCGTGTTCGTTCACGAATCACCTGCACATCGCAGTCGATGTAGGGGAGCAGATCGACCTTGTTGATGACCAGCACGGAAGAAAGCTGAAACATGAGGGGGTATTTGAGGGGCTTGTCATCCCCCTCGGTCACGCTGAGTATCATCACCTTGTCGTGTTCTCCCAGATCGAACTCCGCAGGACAGACAAGGTTTCCCACATTTTCGATGATGAGCACATCGAGGTTTTCCAGGTCGAGAGACTCGGCGGCGATCTGAATCATGTTGGCATCCAGGTGGCAGCCGCCCTCTGTGTTGATCTGCACGGCCTGGATCCCTTTGGTGCGAATGCGTTCCGCGTCATGGCTCGACTGAATGTCCCCTTCGATCACTGCCATGCGGAGCTGCCCGGCAAGGCCGTCAATGGTCTTTTCCAGGAGGGATGTCTTGCCCGCTCCCGGTGAACTCATGAGATTGATGACGAAAATGCCCGCTTCCTGGAATCTCCTTCTGTTAGAGGCAGCCAGTCTTTCATTGGCCTGCAAAATGTTTCGAACAACAGGCACTTCAATGTGCTCCATCACTTTCCTCCCTTTCCCCTTCCACGCTCATCACGGACAAATCCCTGCCACTCACCAGCTCCATCACCGGCACCTGGCATTCGGGGCAGACAAACACATGATTTTCCACCTGGAACAGGAGTTGGCATTGAGAACAGCGAGCCACCACGGGAACCGTTTCTATTTCAATGATCGCTCCACATGCCGCCGTGTTCTCACTGATCATTTCAAAACAAAACAGGAGCGAATCAGGGACCACGGCTGCAAGTTCCCCCACCTGCAGCCTGATGACCCGAACTTTTGTCATCCCGTGTTTGCGGCTCTCCTCCAGAACAATTTCCAGAAGACTTTGAGCGATGGACAATTCGTGCACAATGGAGTCCTCATGCCATGAAGCTGAGCCGCTCGGGCTCGCCTTTTGCGCAGGTGATCACACTCGAGGGCCAAAACATGGCCTCTGTCTCACTGCAATTTTCCTCATTTTCACGATTCGGGCAAAAATCCGGGACCTTGAAAATCCCACGGATTTCCACATTGTCGTTCATGAAGGGATTGCCAGCCAGTCGTATTCTGAGGGGGTTTCAAACAGATCGGTCGATGGCAATTAACATGCGATGTGCAGCGGGTCAAGCTTCCAAAGCAGCCTCAAAGCAGGAGGACCCCTTTTTGCGAGACCGGCCCCTTTTTCATGCCAAAGGGAGCCAGTCCTTGATGGGGCTCAGCTCACGGGTTGCCGCAAAGCCCCCCCGGACACGGGGAGTTGCCGAACCTGCCGCCGTGAACGGAGTAGAGGGAATCATTGAGATCTGAAAACACCTGCCATCATGCGGGCCACGTCCACGGTGCCCATGAAGGTGCGGGGAAACCAGGTCTTGAGAAAACGGTTGTCCGCAACCAACGCGGGGGGATCTCCGGGGCGGATGGGCTTTTCCTCGACCTGAACCTTCTTGCCCACGGCCTCCTCCACCGCCTTGACCAGCTCCTTCACGGAAGTGCCCTCGCCGCGGCCCACATTGGAAATGAAGCGATCCCGGCCTTCGATCATCTTCAACGCCTCCACATGAGCCATCGCAAGGTCCATGACATACACGTAGTCCCGCACCGCCGAACCATCGGGCGTGGGGTGGTCCGTTCCGAAAAGGGTGAACGTGCCCCCCGTCATGACCGCCTTCATGAGGTTTGGCAGCACGTGGGTTTCCGGTTCGTGCCGTTCATAGATTTCTCCCTCCGGGTCGTTTCCGATGACATTGAAATACCGCAGGGCGGCGTAGCGAATGCCTGCCACCGGCGCCACTTCCCGGATGACCTGTTCGCACATGAGCTTGGAAAGCCCATAGGGATTGGTGGGTTCCTGGACATGATCCTCCTTCATGGTGGGTGTTCTGGCATTTCCGTAGGTGGCACAGGAACTGGAAAACACGAGGCGCTTCGTGCCGGCCCTCTTCATGGCCTTGAGAAGAGCCACCGTTCCCCCCACGTTGTTTTCAAAATACACTTCTGGAAGCCGCGTGGACTCCTCCACGTAAGCTTTGGCGGCAAAGTGGATCACGGCATCCGCATCAAAGCCTTTGAGGGCCTGGTAGAGGGCTTCCTCGTTGCGAATGTCGCCGAAGGCCAGGGGTCCGAACTTGACCCACTCGGCCCAGCCGTTGGAGAGATTGTCAAAGACGATGGGGTTGTGGCCCAGTTTCCTTAAGAGCTTGCAGGTGTGCGAACCGATGTAGCCGGCCCCGCCCGTGACCAGGATGTTCATCTTCCCCTCCATGGAATCCTAAAGAACAGAACGCACCGCTTCCATCACCTTTTCCGCACTGGGCTTGTAAAAGCTCTCCTGGACAGGTGCCATGGGAACAGGGGCTTCGGGACCCGCCACCCGCCGCACGGGGGCCTTGAGGCTGTGGAAAGCTTCTTCCGCCACCATGGCAGCCAGTTCCGCCCCAAACCCGCAGAAACGGTTGGCATCGTGCACCGTGATGAGCCGTCCCGTCTTGCACACCGATTCCAGGACCGTTTTTTTGTCAAGGGGAACAAGGCTCCGCAGATCGATGACTTCCAGGGCAATCCCCTGTTCCTCCAGCGCACCAGCAGCCTGCAGGGCTGCGTAAACGGGTGTGCCATAAGCCACCACGGTCGCATCCCGCCCGGGCTTCAGGACCTTGGCACTCCCCAGGGGAACCCGCACATCTCCCTCGGGAGTGGGTCCGCTCGCCCAGTAAAGGCCCATCTCCTCCACCACGATGACGGGATCGGGATCGAAGATGGAGGACAGGAGCAGACCCTTGGCGTCAGCGGGATTGGAGGGAAAGACAATCTTGAGACCGGGCACATGGGCCATCCAGGCTTCCAGGTTGTGTGAGTGCTGACAGCCCGCCTGAAACCCCAGGCCCGCTTTCACACGCACGGTGAGGGGAAAGGTGCTTTTACCGCCGCTCAGGTAATGGAGCTTGGCCGCGTGGTTGACCAGCATGTCCGAGGCCAGTGTGATGAAGGGAAAAAACATGATCTCCACCACGGGCAAAAGCCCCAGGTTGGAAGACCCCACAGCCAGGCCCGCGATGGCCGCCTCACTCACGGGGGTGTCCCTGACCCTTTTTTTGCCGAAGCGGTCGAGAAGCCCGTAAGTGGGCATGAGGGGGTTGTCATGAATGGAAGTTCCAACCCCTTCACCCGCCAGGAACACCCGTTCGTCCTGGTCCATGGCAATGGCCAGAGCTTCCTGTATGGCCTGTCCGGTGTGCAGTTCTCGCATCTTTGATTATCCTCCTTGCCTCTTCTATGGCGTGCCCCAGGGGGATTCCACCCACACGTGCTCCAAGGCCTCTTCCGGCTTGGGAAAAGGGCTGGATTGACCAAAGGCCACGGCTTCGTCCACACGTTTTCCGGCCTCCCTTTCCATGGACTCAATGTCTTGCACCGCCACCACTCCTTCTTCCGTGAGTTTCACTCCATAGGTCGTCACGGGGTCTTTGGCTTTCCAGAGGGCCAGTTCTTCCGGATCCACATAGTGTTGGCGATCGTGTTCTCCATGCCCCCGCAGGCGGTAGGTGAAGGCCTCCATGAGAGCGGGGCCGCGGCCTTCCCGGCAATGGCCCGCCAGCTGCGAGGCGGCCTCCAGGACTTCATCGGGATTGTTCCCGTCCACCAGTTGTCCGGGCATGCCATAAGCAGACGCCCGCGCTGCGATGTTTCCAACGGCGCAGTGCTCCGCAAGGGATTGGGCTCCGGCCCAGCAGTTGTTTTCACACACAAAAAGAAGGGGCAGCTTCCAGATGGCCGCGAGGTTCATGGCCTCGTGCACGCTCCCTTCCGCCGCGGCCCCATCTCCGAAAAAAACCACCGTGATGGCCTTTTCCTCCCTGTACTGCTGGGCAAAGGCGGCCCCCACTGCCATGGGAGGACCGGCACCCACCACCGTGCTCGTCATGAGAGCGTTCACCTGGGGCACGATGAGGTGAAGCGTTCCCGACTTGCCCCGGTTGACTCCCGTGGCACGGCCCATGATTTCGGCCATGAGGGTTTCGGGATCGGCGCCACGGGCCAGCAGATGGCCGTGGCTGCGGTGGTTGGTGATGATGACATCCTCGGAACCGAGGGGAGCCATCACCCCCACGGCAACAGCCTCCTGGCCCGTGGCCAGTATCTGCATGCCGGGCAAAGCATCCTTTTGAGGGGCCAGTTCGGCCAGCCGGTCTTCAAAAGCGCGAATAAAAATCATCTGCGAAAGCATGGCCCTGCGGACCCCCGCATCGGGCTTGACTGTGGTCATAAACACTCCTGTGCTTTGACAAGGAAGAAGCATCTCCCGTTTCCCCAGAAAAAACAACCCGCGGCCAATACCAATGCCAGCCTCAGGTTTCACACTGCTGCCGGACAATATACCTCAAGCACCTGCTTCTCTGTAGTCTCAATCTTTGACCCGCATGATGATTCGGATGAGCCTCTTGCATGTTTTTCAAGGGTGCCGAAGGTCCTGGTTCGCTGGAATGCCGGCATGAGTGATGGATGCGGGAGGGGTTTTTTCATATGCGTGCATGAAAGGGGCTTGCGTGATCCGGGCGATGGAAATCCTATGGGAAAGGGCCCCTTTTCACCCGCCCATGAGCTTCACTTTCCAACCACGCTTTTTGCACTCTTCCAACGCCGTTTCCCTGTGGTCCCCCTGGATTTCCACGACCCCATCCTTCACGGTCCCTCCCGCCCCGCATTTCGCCTTGAGTTCTTTTCCAAAACTTTTGAGTTCCCGGGCATCCAGCGGAGCGCCCATGATGACCGTGACGCCCTTTCCCTTGCGGCCTTTCGTTTCCCTGCCCACCCGGACAACCCCATCTGCACGGACCATCGGTGCCCTGGTCTGAGAACACACGCAGGCCGCCACAGGTTTGGAGCACTCAGGACACATCCTGCCCTGCCCTGTTGAGTAAACGACGCCCCCTTCCCTCCCCTTTGAACTCATGACTTTTCTTCCTCCTCGAAAGCATTTTCTTGGTCCACAGTGGCAAATGCATTCCAATTCCACCTGAAGTTTATACAGGATCTTGTGTCAACCGCCAACGGACCCGTCAGCCGGGTGCTCGAGCACGCCATATGGAAACGCGTTCATGTCCATACATGCATGGGCATCCCATTCAACGGTGACTCCCGAATCAGCACGTCCCAGCATATGTAAGAACTTGATTTCAGTCGAAACCCCAGTTTACATGGATAAAAGTATCAAAAGGAATTGCATGAGTTTTAGAACTCACAAACTGAGGAACCTGTGATAAAATTCGATTTGAAGAAATTTTTGAGATGGGTGTGAAAACATGGATCGCGAACCCCTGGAATGAGATGGGGATGAACGTGCTGAAGTCGGGGAAAGCCCCGAAGGGTTTGTTCCCAGTGCCTTGTTTCACCAGACTTCGCTCCTATGGGGCAGTTGGGTGAATATCGCGAAGGCGGCACTGAATGCACCGGAACCGGACCCTGGCGAGTGCATCCGGAACAGCCTGAAAAGCTCCAACCCCGACTGGTCTTTCCCGTGCGGCAAAAGAGCTTCATTCGCCACCCGGCCAGCACGCACACTGAACCTCTTAATGATTAAATTGCCCGATAAATATTAAGGATTTGTAAAGCTTCAGACGGAATTGGAATTCTCCTTCGCATGCGTTAACGACTGACGTTGGAGGAAAATTTCATGAGCAGAAAACGCACCAATTACAGCCCCGAGGAAAAGGTCGCCGCAGGCAGCCGGGAAGTGGATTGAATCCCCATAGTCCCCGGGCGAAGCGGCGTAGTTCAACAAAATTGTATGGGGAATGGGAAAGCCCCCCACTCCCCATACAATCCTCCATGTTAGCGATTACGATTACGAGGAGGAGCCAATGAAATCCTTAATCATCTTCAACGATCCCCCATACGGAACAGAACGCCTTTACAATGGATTGCGTCTCGCTCATTCTTTGATCAAGAGCGAGCACGATGTGGTGGTCTTCCTGATGGGGGACGCTGTCATATCAGCCAAAAAAGGACAGAAGACACCAGACGGATATTACAATGCAGAAAAAATGCTCAAGAGGGTTGCCGCAAAAGGCAAAGTCCTTTTGTGCGGAACTTGTATGGATGCCAGAGGAATAGACGAATCAGAAATTCTCGAAGGGGCTGAAAGGAGCACCATGGATGCTTTAGCCAAGGAAGTAGAAACCGCTGATAAAACGCTGGTTTTCTGAGTTTTTCAAATATCGTGGAACCAGCCTTCGCTCACAGGGTTTACCAAGTTCGCCTTTGTTGACGGTGGAACCCGAGGAAGATCATGACCACACGACACGAACATTGGAATGCGATCTTTTCCACGAAAGCCGATTCCGAACTCGGCTGGTATGAGGAAGATGTCTCACAGACGTTGAAATTCCTCGATCAGATTCGCTTGGCAGAATCCGCGACAGTCTTTCTCCCAGGCGCAGGAACTTCCATGCTGGTCGATGAACTTCTGGCAAGAGGGTATGAACTTGTTCTGAACGATATCAGCGATGAAGCCCTGAATAAGCTTAGGAACCGGATTGGCACCAGCAACAGATTGACATGGCTGCACCATGATATTTCCAAACCGCTACCGGAAGGCACTCCCATAGCTGATGTTTGGATTGATCGCGCAGTCCTTCATTTCCTGCTTGAAGAAGCCGACATACGAGAATACTTTGCAAACTTGCAGTCGGGAATAAAACCCGGAGGATATGCATTATTGGCAGAGTTCTCGACTATGGGGGCTCGAAAATGTGCGGGTCTTGAACTTCATCGCTACTCCATTGAAGAAATGACAAAACGCATGGGCTCAGAGTTTAAACTCGTTCAACATGAAGACTTTACATACATTTCCCCTGCCGGTGATCCACGCCCGTATATTTATGCGCTGTATCAGAAGCGCCGCTAAGAAGGCGCTGCTGTCGGAGAAATTTTCCGCTGCGCTCCAAATTTGCCCCAGAGCCCTCGCCGGAGGGTTGCAGGCAAGACGTAAGCCCTCACAGGGTTATTGCTGAGGAGCCTGTAGAATCCAAGAGAGGTCGGGCTGCTGTTAAGGGAACTTGCACCCCATATGTTCACCCCCATGCCGGGGTGTTCGACTATAAGGATGTGCCCATGGAGAAAGCACGTGACAGCCGTTTCCTTGGAGCATTAGGTTTCTTGGGGTTTCTGGGCTTCCTTGGCAGCAGCAACCCGGGTTTTGCCGCTTTGGCTTGCATGGCAGCCTGGTCAGGACTCGCAGTGGGCGCACCGAAAGGAACACTTGAAGCGTCGAACAAGAGGGATGCAGGCGACTCCCGGGTTCGCGCTGATTGGCAGCGTTATTGAGGCATGAAGACTCAGATTGAAACAGCATTTCAACAGACAGGAAGGCACTTTGGAAACCGAGCCCCCCGCACCTTGAAGACCTGAGCCTAAAACACCTGGATTCCTCCCTTTTCTCCTTCTCCTCGGCGGGCTTGACCAATGATGGCCGCACGTGAAACACCGTGGGCTTCCAGGGCCTTCAGCAGGGCAGGGGCCTCCTTTTCGGGGAGAGAAATGAGAAGGCCCCCCGAAGTCTGGGCGTCGGCGAGGACGTCCAGGAGCAGGGAATCCGCCGAGGGTGCCGCCTGCACATGGCGGGCACAGAAGTTCCGGTTGGAAAAACTTCCGGCAGGCATCATGCCCGTTTGAAGAGCTTCGAGGACCTGTGGCAGAAGAGGGACTTCCTTCATGTGAATGGTGATGGCAACCCTGCTGGCCAGGGCCATTTCCAGGGCATGCCCCAAAAGTCCGAACCCCGTCACATCCGTGCAGGCATTGACGGGAAAGGAAGCCATGGCCTCTGCGGCATACCTGTTGAGTCCGGCCATCACATCTATGGCCAGGCGCTCCGCCTCGGAAGAGATGAGCCCCGCCTTGATGGCCGTGGTCAAAATGCCCGTTCCCAGGGGCTTTGTCAGCACAAGGGCGTCCCCGGGTTGCACACCCGCGTTGGTGAGAACCTTCCGGGGGTGAACAATGCCCGTCACGGAAAGGCCATATTTGACTTCAGGATCCTCCACACTGTGGCCCCCCATGAGCACGGCTCCCGCCTCGTGAATCTTTTCCAGCCCGCCACGCAGAATTTCTGCCAGGATGCTTTTGTCCAGGGTCTGGGCGGGAAAACAGACCACGTTCATGGCCGTGAGAGGCCGGCCGCCCATGGCATACACATCGCTGAGGGAATTGGCCGCCGCAATTCGTCCAAAGTCGCGGGGATCGTTCACCACGGGGGTGATGAAGTCGATGGTCTGCACGAGAGCCATGTCCTCTGTGAGGCGGTAAACACCCGCATCGTCGGATGTTTCACTCCCCACGAGAAGGTTGGGATCCTCCTGCAAAGGGAGGTCTTTCAGGATTTCCGACAGGTCTCCCGGACCTATCTTGGCCGCTCAACCCGCGGCGCGCACGGTCGCCGCCAGCTGCACGGGAACCACCCCTTTTTCTTTTTCAGAGCTTGTCATCATTCACCACCTTCCACGGCAGTCCGGCACATGAGGCGCCATCATCCGTTCAGGCCCTCAGTTCGGGAAGCTCGTGTGAACCAGAGGGCATCAGGCATTCGTTTTTTCAATTTTTGACGGAGCCGAAAACGGTTCCAGTAGGTCATGGGCGTTCGGGAGACTTTCACCTTCCCCGCCAATGACGCCTGCGGTTCAAAAAGCAGATCCAGCAGGTGACTGATGGGACCCGTAGACTCCAGGGCGTCCACACAGCCAGCACAGTAGGTGATCATCCTGAAACCTTTGGCTTCCTCTTTCCGCATGCTTTTCCAGTGCCGGGAAAAGCCGGGGGCCACAAAACCGGCGGCTCCCCCTTCACCGCAGCACAGAGTTTTTTCTCCATGGTGAGTCATTTCCTCAAGGGTCAATCCCAATCCGCGGATCAGGAATCGGACCGCTTCCTGCACGTGCCTTTCAAACCGAACGGCACATGGATCATGAACGGTCACACACTCTTTCCCCAAAGGCAGCACGGGCGGCCGATGGTCTGACAAGCGCTCATACACCGTGGCGAGGTGAAATTCCCGGCCATGCTCCTTAAACACCTTGTGGCAACTGGGGCAGGCCACCAGGACCGTTCGAACACCACGCGTCCACAATTGTTTTTTGAGATGGCCGAAGAGCGCTTCAAAATGTCCCGTTCGGCCCAGATCGTGAGAAGGCTTGGTGCAGCAATCCAAGACAATCCCAAGGGAGGGCTGGCTTTTGTGCAAATGCTCAAGGAGCTGAAAGACCCTGCCGGGCCGTGTTCCGGGAAGAGCGCACCCCGGAAAAAAAACAGTGTCACAACCGGGCGGAAAAAAATGACCACAGAAATGCGGGGAAACACCCCTTCTTTCATAATTCAAAAGGGTTCTGTGCCGGGAATCCTCTCCCTGCCCCCTCACAAAAGCTTCCCGGCGCATGTGAAGAAACATTTTCATGGGATCCAGGCGCACAGGACAAAGAGCCGTGCAAAGTCCGCAAAGGCTGCATTCAAATGCCCTGGCATGCTGCGCTTCACGGCTGGAAAGGCAGGACTCCGCAATCCACCGGGGCAAACCATGCTTTTGAAGAAAAGGGCAGTCTTCCCGGCACAGGCCGCACTCGATGCAACCTTCAGCAACTTCTCGAAAGGACGGCCACAACCGCTTCCACCTCGCCGTTTCCCCTGAGCCAGGTCAAGACAAACCCACCGCCGCGCCAGGCAAATTCAAAGCTTCCTCTCCCTGGAAATGGGGGAAGCAGACCCGGGATTGAAAATAGTCCTCCACTATCCGGCGCGTGGCCATCAAGGAAGCCTCTTCCCTCAATTCCAGGACCCACCAGTCGCAGGGACCCCCCATGAGAAGTTCCAGACGCGGGGCCAGATCCTGCACCGAACGGGGGGGAATGTGGGTCTCGTTCCTCTCCTCGTGATAGATGTGCGCGTTGAAGATCTGATGCTCGTGAGGAAAGATAAAGTCCTCAAAGCTGTATTGCTGGCATTCCACCGAGGGGCACACCCGGGCGTGCCCGATGTCCAGAGTCACCCCCGCACCCGTTTTCCGAATGAGCCGCTCGAAAAGTTCGGGCCTGCTCGACCAGCCGCTGGCGAGATTTTCCAGGCAGACGCGGACCCCCAGCTTTCGCCCGTATTCCACCAACTCACCCAGTGACTCCAGAGTTCGTTCCCAGTGAAGGTTTTCCATGGAATCTCTTCCAAGACCCATGTGTATGGTCATGCATTCCCCATCAAGCCTTGAAATGAGGCGGCAGGTGTTTTGCAGGATCCTGCGAGCCTCGGCGGCCCGGACCGTGTCCACATCCCCCAGATCCACTTCCCTGAAAGCGCAGTGATAGCGGACCTCCAGAGGGTTCAATCGTAAGATGCGATCGTAAAGCATTGTTTCCTGGGAAACACTTCGAGGGAGATCTTCCAGGGTGAAAGTCCAGTCCACCCCATCGAACCCGCCGGAAAAGGCAAAGCTTTTGAGCGCGTCCACGTCCTCCATGAAATTGCAGAGAGCCAGCTTGGGCTGAGTGCCGATCATCGCGCATCCTGTTATGTGCCTGAAAATATCACATGTTGAAGCTGCAGAAAAAATGCTGTGCACCGGAAAGCAAGAGCCACGATGGCTCAAAACCCATCCATGGTCACATCTATAAACATTGTCGGCAAAAGGTTCAAATCGCTAATGCGAATGGATTTCTATCAGAAGATAGGAAAAAGGAATGAATAATGAGGAGAGGCAAGGGGCAGATAACCGCCAGGGCCTTCATTTGTGATGAGATGCTGCAGGCCTTGTTTCCTGAAAAGAACAGAGGAACGGAAGGTCCCATTCCTCTGCAAGAGTGAATCATTCTTCTTTCTGACGCTCGTCAATGCGTGAGTGGAGAAGCTGCAGTTCCTTTTCCAGCTGACGAGCCGCCTCTCTCATTTCTTCAAGGTTCTCTTGAGGGGCCGGTGCGGCAAAAGATCCGCCTGTCCGCCGACCAGCACCTCTCCAGCCAGCTCCTGCGCCTGCCCCCTTGCTGAACCCGTAAGGGGGCCAGAGACGTCTGCCTCTTCCGAAACCTCCCGGTCCCTGCCCTGGCATCCCCGTTGCACAATAACCTCTTCTTCTTCCCGTCATAGGGCCTCTTCCCCATGGCCCCGTTCCATCTCTTGCAGGCATTGTTTCCTCCTTCTCATTGCTTGGAGTTCATGTGTGAATGCACCCGATCTTGAGAGCAACTCGAATGGGTCGCCAAGAACGGGTCACACTCTCCTGTTGCGAGCCATGTGCCAGCTTGAAAGAACACCTTGTGAAGCAAGCTTTCATGGGGTTTCACAGCGAAAGACTTCCCAACGGAAAAAAGGAAAACAGGTCAAAAATGAACCCAAAAGGTGTTCAAAAGGGGGAACAATGCACCCTGAACCCTCAGATCTTCAGGGAGCGCTGATCACCTTGTCCGCCAGTTGAAGGGCTGTGACGATGTCGAGCATGTTGGTGGTTTCGCCCACCTGTTTTTTTTCCAAAAGACCAAAGTGATCCAGGCAGGTGCCACAGACCAGTATGTGCACACCCTCATCCTGAAGCCCCCTGAGAGCATCCAGGGTCTCCGCGCCTTCCACCGCCAGCTTCACTCCTCCATTGAGGAAGATCACACGCCACAGTTCCGGCCCCATCTCTTTGAGCGTGTTCACGAAATTGAACATGAGCCTGCCTCCCAGCTGATCGTCTCCCCGGCCCATGTGACTGGAACCCACCAGCACGGCAATTTTTTTTGACTGTGCAGTCCCCTCCTCAAGGTGCAGCACCTCGCAGGACTGGGCTTCTTCACCCCTCACTCCCCTGACTTCAAAGTCCCCCCCCTGTTCCTCCACCGTCACTTCAAACCCCATGTGTTGCAAAAAGCGGGTCACGTTTTCCCTGGCGGCAAGGTTGTCCACCACCACGCGCACACAGTTCACCTGGGACTTGTCAACCAACTCCCTCGCCTTGAGCACCGGTTGGGGGCAAGCCAAACCCCGGCAGTCCACTTTCTCTTCAGTCATGAATTTATACCTCATTTTTTCTTGACGTTGTCCCGGAAGATCAGAGTGAATGAATCCTCCGGCAGTTCCGAGAAACTCCAAACATCATCCCTAATACAAATAATCAATACCCAACATCGCTCTATTTATCCAATCGGTATTGCCTATATCAATTCAATTCTTTCTGCGCGGGGAGAAAAATGATATTTTGAATATTTAATCAAGGCTTTTGGTGGCTTCCTTTTCATGCCTTTTTCAACATTTTTGAGCGGTGCTGCAGGCATGGGGCCCTTCCGATGGAACCACAACCCTTTAAAATCCCACCTTTTTTGACTTTGACCTCTTCCCGGAACAGGATCGGGCTCCGCCCTGCCGACACTTCCACAAAGGATGTTTTCCTTGACTTTTGGAGAGGCCTTTTCTACAAGTTTCTGTTCACGTTAAAACACTGAGAACTTTAAGAAATTTTTCAGGAAAGGTGACGATGGAGAGCATTCAGGCCGTCAAGGGCATGAACGATATATTGCCGGGACAGGTGGAGTGGTGGCAAAAAGTGGAAACAACGGCCCGGGAAGTGCTGGAAAACTTTGGCTACAGGGAAATACGCACTCCCGTGCTGGAAAAGCTGGAGCTTTTTTCCAGGGGAATCGGTGAATCCACGGACATCGTGGAAAAGGAGATGTATGCCTTTGAAGACCGCCGAGGCGAATGGCTTGCCCTGCGGCCCGAAGCCACGGCCTCCGTGGTGCGCGCCTACATTCAGCACAACCTTCAGGCCGATTTCACCATGCAAAAGCTCTATGCCCTGGGACCCATGTTCCGCCGTGAAAGACCTCAGAAGGGGCGCTATCGACAGTTTCACCAAATCGACGTGGAAGCTTTCGGGGTGGACGACCCCATGCTCGATGCGGAAATGATGTACATGCTTCGAGTGTTCCTGGAAAGGATCGGTTTGTCGGGAGTGGTGCTGCACATCAACTCCCTGGGATGCCCTCAATGCAGGCAGGAGCATAAAGTCCGCCTTCAGGATTACCTGGAAACACACCAGGAAACCCTGTGCCCCGATTGTCGGAAGCGCCGCCACACCAACCCCCTTCGCACTTTTGACTGCAAGGTGGAGCGCTGCCAGAAGGTCCTGGAGAAAGCGCCGCACCTGCTGGGCTCCATCTGCGAACCCTGCGGAACCCATTTCGAACGGGTGAAGGACCACATGGAGCAGTTGCAGACTCCCTACCTCATCAACCCGCGCATGGTGAGAGGCCTGGATTACTACACGCGCACAGCCTTTGAAGTGATCACCGACCAGCTGGGAGCGCAAAATGCCGTGGGGGGAGGAGGCCGTTACAACGGGCTTGCGCAGGACCTTGGAGGACCGGACATCCCGGGCATCGGATTCGCCATCGGCATGGAACGGCTCATTCTCCTCCTGCAGCAGCAGCAGGAGGAAGCCCGCCGCATGCCCAAAATCTTCCTGGCAGCCCTGGGTGAAAGAGCCCGCACTCACGCCTTTCTTTTGACGCAGGAGCTCCGCGCGGCAGGCCTGGAAACGGAGATGGACTACGAAGGGAAAAGCCTCAAGAGCCAAATGCGCCGCGCGGACAAATTCGGCGTCTCCCACGTGCTCATTCTCGGTGAAGAGGAAATGGACAAAGGAGTCGCCAAGCTTCGCAACATGGCCGGCAAGTCTCAGCAGGAAATCCCCCTTGAAGATCTGCCGGCGGCCATGAAAAACCTGTGAACTTTGGATTTTGAATTGAGCGCCGGTCAACGGCAAAAAAGAAAACACGGGAGCAAATCACGTGGAACATCACACGGAAACAGCGCAGGAAAGCATCGGTTCGGGATCAGTGACTCTGGATTCCTTTGAAGACTGGACCAAAACCCACCACTGCAACCTCCTCAGCAAAGAGCACCTGGACGCGGAGGTCATCCTCACAGGGTGGGTCCAGCGCCGCCGCGATCATGGAGGCCTCATCTTCGTGGACCTCAGGGACCGGGAAGGCATCACCCAGGTGGTCTTTGATCCTCAGATCGATGCCAACAGCCACAACCGGGCCCACGTGCTTCGCAGCGAATACGTCATCGCCGTCAGAGGAAAAGTGCGCTTCCGTCCCCAAGGCATGACCAATCCCCGTCTCAAAACGGGTGAAATCGAAGTGGCCGTGCTGGAACTCAAAATCCTCAACGTTTCCAAAACTCCCCCCTTTCAGGTGGAAGACGACTTGGAGGCCAATGAAAACATCCGCCTGCGCCATCGCTACCTGGACCTTCGTCGTCCGTCCATGTTCCGGAACATGCTGCTCCGCCACCAGGCGGCTCAGGTCACCCGCAGCTATTTCGCACAAAAAGGTTTCGTGGAAGTGGAAACACCGGTGCTCACCAAGAGCACTCCCGAGGGTGCACGGGACTACCTGGTGCCCAGCCGTGTGAACCCGGGGAAATTTTACGCCCTTCCCCAGTCGCCGCAGATCTTCAAGCAGCTTCTCATGGTGGCGGGTTTTGAGCGCTACTTTCAGATCGTGAAGTGTTTTCGGGATGAAGACCTGAGATCGGACCGGCAGCCCGAATTCACTCAGCTCGACCTCGAAATGTCCTTTGTCAGCGAAGAAGCCATTTACCAATTGATGGAAGGATGGGTGAACGAACTTTTTCGTGAAACCAGAGGACTGGAACTGAAAAGCCCTTTTCCCAGAATGACCCATGCAGAAGCCATGGAGCTTTACGGAACGGACAGGCCCGACACCCGCATTCCCCTCCAACTGGTGGACGTCACCGATCTCATGGCCGCTTCCGATGCCCGCGTGTTCAAACAGGCGGTGGAGCGCGCGGGAGTGGTCAAGGCCCTGCGAGTCCCCCAGGGAGCCAATCTTTCCCGGAAGGAGCTGGATGACCTCATCGAATACGTGAAGGTCTTTGGAGCCCAGGGCATGGCCTGGATCAAAATCCTTCCCGAAGGGTGGCAGTCCCCCATAGCCAAATTCCTTTCAGAAGGAATTCGAGAAGAATTGATCCAAAAGGCTCAACTGGAAACGGGGGACATCATCTTCTTCGTGGCTGACCAGGGAAAAATTGTTCACGATTCCCTGGGCAATTTGCGTGTTCACCTGGCACAGCAGTTGAACATGGTGCACCCGGAGCATTATAATTTCGTATGGGTCACGCACTTTCCCCTGCTGGAATGGGACCATGAAGAAAAACGCTACACGGCTGTGCATCATCCTTTCACGGCCCCCATGGAAGAGGACATGCACCTTTTGGAGGAGCAGCCCGACAAGGTGAGAAGCCGCGCCTTTGATCTGGTGCTCAACGGCACGGAAATCGGGGGCGGATCCATACGCATACACCGTCAGGATGTTCAGACGCGTATGTTCAGAGCCCTTGGCATCGGTCCTGAAGAGGCCGAAGAAAAATTTGGCTTCCTCCTGGAGGCTCTGCAGCACGGAGCACCTCCTCACGGCGGCATCGCCTTTGGTTTCGACCGCCTGGTCATGCTCCTGTGCCAGAGCAGTTCCATAAGAGATGTCATTGCTTTTCCCAAGACTCAAAAGGCCACCTGCCTCATGAGCGGCGCCCCCTCAGAACCCGACATTCGGCAGCTCCTGGAACTGTGCGTGAAGGTGGAACTGGAAAAAAAGTGAATCTTTTTCCAACCGTTCGAGGCGCAATTTTTTCAAGCAGAGAAAAAAATCATAAAGAGGAGCTGATCCCATGCCCCGGTGGAGCAGCAAAAAGCGGGTTCTCGAACATGAGCATTCCAGGTTCTGGATGCCTCAGCTCATTGACACTCCCGAACCAAACCTCATGCGGGAGATCTTCCCCTATGAGAAGGTTCCACTCATCGACTTTGACAGCAGGATTCTTCCCATAGATCCCGCGGAAGACATGTTCATCACGGACACGACCTTCCGCGATGGACAGCAGGCGCGGCCTCCCTACACGGTTTCGCAGATCGGCACCATTTTCGACCTGCTGCACCGGCTTTCGGGCCCTCAGGGGGTCATTCGCCAGGCGGAGTTTTTCCTTTACACGGCCAAAGACCGGGAAGCACTGGATCTGTGCCGATCCAAGGGTTACGCCTACCCGGCCATCACGGGCTGGATTCGTGCAGTGGAGTCGGATCTGAACCTTGTTTCAGAAATGGGCATTGGAGAAACGGGCATCCTGACCTCTGTTTCCGACTATCACATCTTTCTCAAGCTGCAACTGGACCGCAAAACAGCTCTCAAAAAATACCTGAACATCGTCCACACAGCCCTGGACAAGGGCATCATTCCCCGCTGCCACTTCGAAGACGTCACGCGCGCCGACATCTACGGATTCTGCATTCCCTTTGCCATGGAACTCATGAAGCTCAGGGAAGAAACGGGCGTGGACATCAAGGTGCGCCTGTGTGACACGCTGGGTTTTGGCGTCACCTATCCGGGCGCCGCCCTTCCTCGCAGCGTCCCCAAACTGATTCGGGCTTTCATCGATGACGCAGGGGTCCCCGGGCATCTTCTGGAATGGCACGGTCACAATGACTTTCACAAGGTGCTCGTGAACGCCAGCACAGCATGGCTCTACGGCTGCTCCGGGGTGAACGGAACCCTGCTCGGCTTTGGAGAGCGCACAGGAAATGCTCCCATAGAAGGCCTGATCATCGAACACATCGGCCTTCATGGAAACACACAGGGCATCGACACCACGGCCATCACAGACATGGCCGAGTATTTTCAAGGAGAGCTGGGATACCGCATTCCCCCCAACTACCCTTTTGTGGGCGAGGAATTCAATGCAACCCGTGCGGGCATCCATGCCGACGGACTGGTGAAACACGAAGAAATCTACAACGTGTTCGACACGCGGCGCATGCTCAACAGGCCCATCAGCATCATCATCACGGACAAGTCCGGCATCGCCAGCGTTGCCTACTGGGTGAACACGCGGCTTCGGCTCCATGAAGACCGAAGACTGGACAAGCGTCATCCCGGCGTCGTCAAGATCTACAAGCGCATCATGCAGGAGTACGACCAGGGCCGCAACACATCCATCTCCACGGAGGAACTGGAGCGCTGGGCCCGCCGTTACCTGCCCGAATTCTTCGTGAGCGAATTCGACCGTTTGAAGCAGCGTGCCCGCGCACTGGCCGCCCACCTGGTGGACGAGGTGGTGCAAAGCGATGCCATCAAGAGCATGGAGCCGGAACGGCAGGAACCCGTGCTGCAGACCCTGGTGGACCTGAACCCTTTCATTCAGTACGTTTACGTGGTGGACGCGGAAGGTCGCAAGACCACGCGCAACATCACTCACATCGTGGACAAGGCCAAGTATGATTCGGCCCGGGTGGGCGACGACCTGTCTGACAGGCCCTGGTTCATCGAGCCCATGCGCAACGGCAAGGTTCACGTGACGGATTTTTACACATCCCGTTACACGGGAGCCCTGTGCATCACCGTTTCTGCCCCCATCACCAACACGGAGGATGAAATCGCGGGAGTGCTGGGCATTGACATACGCTTTGAAGATTTGGCAAAGATGGAGGAGGATGAAAGTTCCCGAGGCGCTGTTCCCCAACGCTAAACCACCAGGTTGGAGTGTGAAGTGAGAGCTTTCCTGCGCAAAGAACTTCTTGCGGGCATGGTCCTGGCCTTTTTCCTGACTGGCTGCGGAGAGCGGACTCCACCGCCCTCTCAGGAACCCTTTCCCCTCATGGAAGGCACAGTGCGCACTCAAAGGCCTTACCAGATCAGCGGCATCTGGTACTATCCCATTCCCACGGCGGCGGGCTATGTGGAAGAAGGGCTCGCCAGCTGGTACGGCCCCGGCTTTCACGGAAAGCCCACCTCCACGGGCGAACGCTACGACATGCACGCCATGACGGCAGCGCACAAAACCCTTCCCATGGGCACGCACGTCAAGGTGACCAACCTGGAAAACGGCAGATCCACCCTATTGAGAATCAATGACCGGGGTCCCTTTGTGGAAGGGCGAATCATCGATCTCTCCCGCGCCGCCGCGAGGGAACTGGACACCAAGCGGCAGGGACTCGCTCGAGTGCGTGTTGAAGCGGTGCAACTGGCCACAGAGGAACGCCAGGGGACCAGCACCCACTGGAGGGCGGAGAACGTCCCCTCTCTTCGATATGGGAACTTCACCATACAGATCGGATCTTTCAAAGACCGGAGCAACGCTCACCGATTGCAGGAAGCCATGAGATCCGGCAATCAGGTGGTCCACATACAGCAGGCCCTCAGTGAAGAAGGAACCTTTTTTCGGGTCCAGGTCGGAAAATACAGGGACCTGATGCTGGCCGAACAGGAAAGGCAAAGGCTTCGCAGTTCGGGGTTCCGGGACGCATTCGTTGTGGCCATGGAGGATCGATGACGTGTTGAAAGTGCTGCCCCACCCTTCCCCGGAAGGAGAAACGAAGCTGGCCCTCATCGCCAAGCGCAAACCGGGTGTGGATTTTGAAACGGAAAAACGAGTGCTTGAAATTCTCACACAGGTGCGCGAGCATGGTGACGAAGCCCTCGTCCGCTACACCCGGCAGTTCGACGCGCCCCAAATGGGAGTGGATGAGCTCACAGTGGGGGAACAAGAACTGGAGGCCGCCTACCGGGAGGTGAACGAAGCCTTTCTTGCCAACCTGCGTCAGGCCATCGCCAACATCGAAGCTTTCCATCGCCAGCAGCTGCCATCGTCTCATTTTCTCACCAGACCCGACGGCACCTTCCTCGGGCGAATGGTGCGGCCTGTATCGGCTGCGGGGCTTTACATTCCCGGGGGCAGGTCAGGGGAAACCCCCCTCATCTCTTCGGTCCTCATGAATGGTCTTCCAGCCAGGCTCGCGGGAGTGAAAGACCTGGCGCTCATCACCCCCCCCAGAAAAGACGGCTCCGTCAACCC
>Ga0207421_10002006_pt1 | contig 25732 bp, 36 predicted proteins | sample SodLakKL_010_SED_4_FD_187542 | JGI IMG/M metagenome (GOLD analysis project Ga0207421, IMG submission 187542) | Alkaline sediment microbial communities from Lake Tanatar, Kulunda Steppe, Russia - 8KL_010_SED (SPAdes) (version 2) | ecosystem: Environmental > Aquatic > Non-marine Saline and... | reverse complement strand
GACATATATTGTCACACAAGGAAGGTGATATCGATGGGTGATTATTATTGGGTCTACGACTATATGACCGGCGAGGATAAGTACCTACACTTCTCCAAAGTAGTACATCTATAGTTTCTCCCTTTTTCAGCGTGGATATGTGTACAACCCAATGCTTCTGTCTATCTCCATCTAACTCACCGTCATCGCATATCTAAATATCGCTTCCTTCTCAAACTTCCCCTGTCTCATCTTCAAGATCACAGCATACTCCTTGTCGGTGAGTGTGAGGCTTACTTCACCCTCTCTATCCTCGTCATCGCCCTCTTCAGTCATCTTGACTTCTCACCTCTACCTCTTCAGCACCGAGTAGGATGTCACCCTGGACAACATCTTTAAGACGTGCCTCAAGTATGTCATCAGATATATTTTCAGAGTCCTTCAACCCTTTCAGTATTTCTCCCAATCCGCCCCATTCTTCCTCTAAGAGGTCGCTGTTGAGGATCGAAAGGAATCTACCTTCGAGGAGGCCCATCTGCATCCTTATTATACGCCTGATCGCCTCGCTCTTATTCACGTTCCATTCTTCAGCCACATCTTCTAGAAAACCATTCAATTCGTCATCTGCTCGAAAGTTAATCAAGTTGCCCGTCACTTCTCACTCCTCCTTGCGATCTTCTATCTTCTTCTCTAGGGTGTAAACTCTTTCATCGAGCATCTGTATCCAGTTCTTCAACTTGTTTATATCCTCTTTCATGGACTCTATATCTTTATCGCCTTCGGGGGATGAGGGGGGAGAGGAGGATCTATCTTCATCCTTATCTACATCATCTGGATGTTTGCCAAATTGGAGGTAGTCGTTAACCAAGCCGACACCCCTACGATCACTCGTCCTCTAGGGTCTCTTTGAGGTTCTTCAAAGCCTTCGGGACCATCACATCCAACCCGAATACGGGGTCTTTATCCTCTACAGGCTTTGCCTTGTCTAGAACATCGTCGGGTGTCTTTGGCACCTCTTCTAGCAACTTCTTTCGTTTCTTATCTCGTTTCGTCATATATATGCGCCACCATTATGTCATAGATGACAATACGTATTTAAATCCTATGCTCTATTTTTGCCTCATCTCGGATTCGAGAGCAACCTGTCGCCGGAGTTGATCCCTCATCTTCTCCAGGTCCGCTTGTATCTGTTCCATCCCCTTGATCGGATTCTCCTGCACCGCTTCGATCTCTTTCATCACCGCATCGACACCACCCTGTTCGACGAAATTCCTGAATCTGAGGGAGTTCATGAACAGCAGGTGTATCGATTCGTGCATACTCGCACCGCTCTGTACCATATCTCCAAGGACGGAGGCGAGGGGGAAGGGTAATTCCTTGAAATTTCTCCCGAAGTCTTTATTTATCTTGATGAAACCTTCGAGAGGATCGTGAGGGAGAGGTTCTATGTCCGCTCCCGTCGGGATCTCAATATCTTCGGGGTCCGGCATATTATCCGACCTCCTCTAGACTTATGAGTGAACCTTCAAGAACCTCTAAATGCTCAAGAACACTGTTAAGAACCTTTGCTATCCCCCTCACATTTGCTTTATCTGAACCGGGGGGTATGTCTTTTAACATGACACCCTTCTCCATTTCCTCCTCTAACTTCTGAAGAAGTCTCATATATCCCCTTACCATACTATTTGTACCCGTGAAAAAGTCTTCCGATACCTCAACCTCTTCTTCAATATTTTCCAAAGTCTCTAATGCTCGTGGATTCTCCCTCGTCAGATTCCTCCTGATTTTCTCTATCTTCTTCTCCATGGATGGGATTTTTTCCTCCACGTACTCTTGCACTTCTTCAGTCTCTCTCCTAAGATCCTTTATAGTCGAAGTAGGAGTCACATCCAACTTTTTCATCATCAATTGACACTTCCGTTTCTAAAAATGTGGAAGAGGTTAATAAATATTTCCAAAGAATGTAGGTGGTGGTGGGGTTTTACGCACGACTGCCGGTGGAACCCCACGAACCAGCAAGTTTCAAGGAGCGAAATTATCATAAAGAGGGAGGGAAGGGGGGGTTATCGTGAAGGGGTGAAACCCTGCTCCCTCTGATAAAAAAGGGAGGGAGGGTGATTATCCTGATCTACGAAAGTCCCATGTCCTCTATGATCTGTTCAAATGATTTATCAGTCCTATCTATGGCTTCTCTGACCTGTTCAGCCAACTTGTCCTCTCCACCCATCAGTTCGATAGGGGATTCTATCTCCTTCAGAAGGGCGCCAGGCGTTTTCATCTCCGGCCCTTTGCCTTCTCGAAGGGGCGGGGGTAGAGGTATCGGTGATTCCTTTGCCATCTTATCACTACTCTATAATAGGGTTATGATATAAAAGGATTGTGCCTTAGTAGAGAGGGAAAAAAGGGAAAGGGTTTTAAGAGAAGGTTACGAGAGTGCTACTCTACGAATACGCATCCTCGTACTTCCTCACCATGTCAGATATGGAGAGGTGTTCCCCTTTGCCTGCGGCTCTTTGGAGGGCCTCAGCCGCTTCTTTCGGCGTGTCGGCTCTAGCCGCTTCTTTGTAGGCGCTTTCCAGGGGCTGGATACCTTCTCGGTAGTTTTGGCTTGCTTCGTCTGCTGATTTAACCATTTTTGATCGATTAAGTAATTAGTGTTGGTGATATATAAAGGCTTGTAAAACAAAATCGCCATAAAACCGGCAAATAGGCCGAAACAGGGGTTTTTGTAATACAAACGGTCTCTAGTCGTTAGGATCGATGTCGATGAAATCGCCGGCGAACTCGAAGTAATACTTACCATACTCGCCCGACAGGAGATCACTCTCTTTGACCGGTTGGTACGGTTCCATATCGGGATCATGGATCACAAATTCCCGTGTGGTCCCGCCCGGGATGACACCTATCACTAGAACAGTGTGGCCGTTTCTCCGCTCTCCTAGGCGTATAGGCGTGGGTTTGCGCTCTTCTTTTACCAGTTGCTCGACATGAGCCAACGCCATGCCGGGATCATCGGTCTCCAACTGGCCGCCTATGTTATCTGCCAAGCCCACGAAGTAAAAGTTGCTCTCACCTTCGGGTATGACCTCATCGTAATCACCCCTCCACTTGTGTATCATATTGGCAACCGATTCGGAGCAGTCGTGGTTGGTGTACTGCTTGTCATACGGTACATTTAGAGAAACCTGCCTTGGATCCAGATCACCCGTTTCCTCTCTATCCGACCCGGGAGGTACATCGTGAGGGTCAATCTTGGGCGCATACGCTTTACGCTCTCTCTCCGTATCCCACCATCGTTCCATATTTTGGTCTCCAATTAGTTATGTTTACGTCGGTGTGAAGAGATCTATTAAATCAGTTATTCTCCTTAATCTCTCGCCCCTACTCTTCTCAGACTGATCGCCGCCGTACTGCATGCCTTCTCTGACCGTCTCTACGAAGCCCTGTGTCTGTCCGGGGACCTCGCCCGGTGCCTCGTAGAGGTCCTCGACCACCTTTCTAGGCTCGTGAGCGATGAATACCAGCAGGGTGGCTAGATCTCTATCTATCTTCGCTGGCAGGGCCATCAGGCGTGCTGTATCTTCTTCCACAGCGTGTGCAACTTTATCCGGCGCTTCTTCGAAAAGGTAGTCCAAAACACGGGGCGGCACATCCACATCGGGCAGGTCGGGGTTCTTTGCGATCTCCTTTTTAACCGCATCAGGCAGTGGAGGTGCTGGTGGTGCTGGTGGTTTCGGCATATTCTCTGCAACTTCTGTCGGCTTCGGTGGTTGAGGTATTTCTTTAGTTGCATCCTTGTGCGTGGGGGACGGAAAGTCGTCATCTTTTGCCATGCTATCAGCTATATATAAGGGAGAAGAGTATTTAAAGGTTTCGAGAGGTCAATTCCGGTCTGAACTTCAGCACCAGCGTTTTGAAGATAAACTCTGATCCTATGCCTATCCCCACATATCCGAGTATGCCCCTCACGCCCACAATATCGCTCGGTGCGATATGCTCCGAATACCACACCACATAGGCGATGAAACCGGCGACAGCAACCGGAAACGCCCACTGCAGGAGCTTGTCATCGTCCCAATTCTCCGTATCTGTTCTGAACCACTGGGTGAAGAGGGCGGCCCGAACCTCACTTCAAATCCTCCCAATTCAGCAGACCGTAGCCTCTCGCTTCGTCTTTCCCGTCCGCCTTCTCGGCCATCTTGTCCTTCACATCCTGCACACCGTCGATCAAGCCTTTTTCACGGGCGAGTGCGACAAGACCTGCAACCTGTGGGGTCGCCATCGAGGTCCCTCGCATGTATGCGTGTCCCGTGGGTGGAGAATCCGACTTACCTTGAGAGCCGCTCAACAGGTCGTCCCTTGGGTTATCACCGCTAGGTCCACCTCCGTAACCTCCAAGCGTCGGTTTAAGGAAGTTCTCTCCATACTTTTCCTTGTCACGCTCGAAGAGTTCAGGCTTATCTTTATAGAACTCACCCTGTGGCCCTCTGGACGAAAAGTCGGATACGTCATCATTGACTGTGGAATATGCGGCTACGGTAAGTGCATCCGGCGCACATCCGGGACTGCCCAAAGAGAATGAGTCTGGACCGGAATTTCCGGCGGCGATCACATAGTCCATCTTATCTGAGGTTTTCTGTATGACCTTAATCTGGGGGTCCTCCTTTACACTTCCTTGGAGCGATCCTCCAAGTGACATGCTTACTAGATCAACACCACTCTTCAGCATCCACTCCATGCCTCTCAGGATCATCCTTGTCATCCCGAATCCGATATTGGTGAGGACTTTGCCCAGGTAAACATTCTCACCCACCACGTCGGCCATACCTTCTACTCTGCCAAACCTCGTCTCCGAGACACCACCAAAGGCACAGGTAGAACACCAACTACCATGCCCCTGTAGATCTGTGGCGGCTTCACCTGTGGTTGACTTGATATTTGCCTCTTTCTTCCACTGTGGATGGTTAACGTCTATAGCACCGGTGTCAAGTACGCCCACCTTTGTATCTTTTACCTCGTTATCGTCTGGTATCCCAACCTTTTCCTTCACCACAGAAGTGGGAACAACTTGATCTACCTGTGGCGAGTGTGTTGGCGGTATGGGAGCAGGATTGTTGGCTATGAACATATTCGCATCGATCAAAGGCTGTGGTGGCAATCCAAGCCGGGAATAGAACTGGGGGATAGGTGAGAGAGGTCTCTGTTGAGAGATGGGGGTCATCTCGATCTTACCGAGTAGAGGATCACGGATGGTCGGCTTCTCGAAGTTCAGCACTTCGAAAGGCATACCGTTCTGTAAAATCTGGACAGGCATATCGTAGTGTACCTGCTTCAGACCGTCTATCTCCGTGATCTTCTTGAGAACCGTTCGTGGGAAAGCCGCCGGTATAAACATCAGAGGGGTGTCAGGTATGTCTATCTTCTCCGACACACGGGGCGCTATAGGTGAGAGTTCTTCTAGAACGCCCTCGACTTTCTGCTGGTCTATCTCAAGTATGAAGGGGAGGGGAACATCGTTACGGGTGGCCTCGACTTGCTCACCCTTCTCTAACTTATCCTTCAACCAAGGGTTGAGTTTGCCAGGCCCTATATCTTCGTCGGCCATGAATATCACAGGTCAAGCCCTCTCTCAAGTGCGTTAGCGAGTTCTTCGAGTGCGTCGAACATATCTTGCATCTCTTGCATCCAATCTTCCAGATTCGACATACCAGGTATGTTTAGAGATACACCATCAATAACGTCTATCCCTGCTACGGAAGTGGTTGAAAAGCCCACATTTAGATCCTCTATCACATCAGGGAATGTTACCCTGGTTTTCACCCTGGCATTACTGACCCCGGTTTTCAGATTGGACAACGGGTCTTGGAGTTCGTTCCTCATATCATCAATAATACCCAACCCATATCCTATCTGACCTGGGGGTGGAAAATTACCAGTCGGGAAGTCATCGAGAGGGATGTTTCGCACCTCGTTAAGCGTCTGGTCTAGGGTGGGGACGTTGGCGATCTCACTTTGAATGGACTCGATGTTGTCCTCGATAGATCCTATAGCGTCCCTGTGATCTCTTGCCCTGTTTATGATGGACTCGATGTCGTCCTCGATAGATCCTATAGCGTCCCTGTGATCTCTTGCCCTGTTTATGGTCGTATTTACCAATTCAGGACCGGGCATGTCGGCAAGGTTCTCTGGAAGGAATTTTTCAGGTACCTCTCCGTTCTCAGCCACTCCTGAGAGAAGTTGAGGGACATTAACCGATTCACCCAACGCTAGAACCGATGATTCAAAATTATCGATCTCACCTGCTTCTAATGTCGGAGCCATAGTCGGTGTCGGAGTGGTTGGTGGGGTTCCACCTCCACCGCCGCCGCCTCCACCGCCTCCTCCAAACGGAGGTAGGCTTTCAGTGACCTCTACCGTTTCACCCTGATCCACCGAGACGGTACCCGTCACAGTCTGGTGTCCGGGCGCACTCAACTCGTATTCAACAGTTCCTGATGGGACTTCTACTTCGCCAAGACCGTCCTGTAGGGATGTGCTTTCATCATCATAATTTACACTGACCGTGTACCCTCCTTGAGGGGGTACATATTCTGGATTGGCAACAGCCACGTCAAAATCGACAAATCCGTTTATATCACCCGTCGGCGGTAATGGTTGAGGGGGTGCTGGTGGTTCCGGTAATTCAGCACCTTCCGTGACTATATCAAATATATCCTCCGCACCCGTCGGTATCGCTCCCCTGAGGTCACTCACCTCAGAGTCGAGTGCGTCAACACGCCCGTTCAGTTCGGTTATATCCCCCTCTATCCCGTCGATCTCTGTACCTAGAGATTGGAAATCTTCCACCAAGGATAGGTTGAACGGAAAATCTTGCTCGTCATACTTGCTCTCCACGAAGTCGGTGAACCCATTCTCCAGAGAGGTTACACGACCTTCTATATCACCTATCTGTGTCTCTATGGTTTCCAATTCCTCCAAGGTGGCAAAACCTTCCAGCATCGGAAGTACATCTTCTTCGGTGAGGAAACCGGGCGTGTTAGCGAATCGGTCAAGCCCCCATCCCTCGACCTCGCCTGTGATCTCGGCCATCGAAGGAGCGACTCTTTCAGCCTCATCTGCGGCTATACGCCTTACTTCCTGCGTCGGGACAACTTCATCTCTTACCACATCCTCGGCTATCGCTTCGACTTCTCTCTCTGTCATCGGCTCCTCTTCAGGACCGAACGGCGGTAAGAACATCTCCAACGGGTTCTGAGCCTCTCTTAAATCTTCACGATCTTTTTCATCCATCTATATCAACCTCAGGGGTTTCCATCTTCTCTTTCACTTCTTGAAGTTCAGCTTCACTCATCTCTTCAACACCCACTTCCTCTTCTTGATCCTGATGATCCTCTGAGACGAAGGCCTGTTCTTCCATACTGTACTGCATATCATCCCCCACATCGTACATACTCTTCAGCATATTTACCTCCCTCTTCAGGTGCTTCTTGGAACACTCTAATTCCGCACCCATCTCCCTCAACTCATTCTTCGCTTTCTGTAACCGCCTCTGCAACCTCCGAACGCTCTGCATCTTCTTCTGGTACTGTTGCGTGGTCTCCTGTATATCCGTTATCGTGCTGTCAACGATCTCTGCGTCCTCATCCTCTACTTCTACCTTAGACATGGTTTCAATCCTATTAAAAGAGACTAAGGTATTTAAATTATACGGAAAAAAGATGTCGCTATTTTCCAAGGGGGGATGAAAGAAGTTCGAAATATGGTGGGAAAAACATAGACATATGGCCCGTGTTTATCCATTCTAGACGGGAACTGGGTATGGTTTCGTGCAGTTGCTCGACCTCACCCGTCTTTACATGAACTTAGTGAATTAGGTGGAGGAGGATGTCACCTCTTTCGCTCAGCCGGTATTCCGCCCCATTTTTCACCCTCTTCAATATCGTCATCAGCCACCGAATTGTTGAAGAGCATACCAGCAACTTCCGTATTTGGATGGACCGTCGAGAAGCCGCCGATGAAAGCGGTGGATGTAATTATGATCTCATCATCCTCGTACTCATATCCTCCCTGACCGTCTGGAGATATGATATGAGTGAATAATCGACATCCCCATCCGATGAACGCCCCGCTCTCTATGTGAATCTTATCTGGATTCACGGGATCGAGTACGCAGTGAGGACTGATCCAAGCGTCTTTACCCACATCCATACCAGTTCTCCTCAACAGCCAGTTCTTCAGCCGCCCTGGTGGAAGATGGGCACAGATCACCTGGATGATAATATAGTTGAACGTCAGCCGTAACCTTCCCGTGATCTTCCAAAGGCCGGAAGGTCCTTCGATCTTCAGACGATCACCCCTGTCAAGTTGTAAGTGACGATAATCACGGGGAGAACCATTACAAACCCACCGGCGACCTCGAAAGGTGAGTGAAGATCGAGTTTAACCCTACCGTAGCCGGTAAGAAGGATGAATACGGCCATCAAGGGTGCTGTTATCGGTAGCATAATCGCCTGTACAAAGCAAAACATCGTCGCCACCCCCGTGTGGTAAGACGGCCATGAATACTTCTGTACGCCCTCTCCATCCCGTCCCTCACGCTCTTGTTTAACAGATGCCTTTGCACTGACTAAAACGATATGCGACAGTATGAAAGTGGAGATGGTGAAGGTGATTAAGAAAATCATATCCACGCCAGCGAGATAATCGATGGTGAGAAAAACAGATATAGGTGGGACTAAGAAGAGATACGGGTGATTCTCCATCCAGTCGATTATAGCCCCAATCATGTCTCCTCGCCTAGAGAGATATAGTTGAAACTAAGATAAAGGGTTTGGGGGTTGGTGTGATCTAGAACCCTAATACGGTGAGGCAGGCTCTGAGAGTTCCGTTTTCTTCTGTGCGTAGGGTAGATGAGACTTGGCTTCCCTTGTTCCTCTTCTCCGTGATCCAAAAATGGATCTCCTAGATTCAGTGGTCTCGTTGTTGCCGTTTCCGTTGCCGTTTCCGTTACCGTTGCCTTGGTCTTTCTGCTTTTTCTGTTTTGGTGGAGTTCTCTCCTGCCTTCTCTGTCGGTCCTGTTCCTCTTCAGGTACCAGACCAAACTGTTTCAGTGGTGCGGTGAAGAGTTTCTGGAACTGAGCCATCGGATCGGGTTGACCGGCTTCCATCGTGGGCAGAAGTTCTTGAGGTTGAGGGAACTGCCCTCTCATCTGCTGAGGGAGTTCGGGCATCGGTATAGGCTGATCTCCGTTTCTTCTAGTGATCTGCCGGGCCGCTTCGAACGGTCCGCCCATCCCTTCAGGGGAAGGCATCTGAGGTAGTTCACCTTCAGCGAGTACGGTAAGAGGTGAAGCCTCGTTCAGACCGTTTATCACGTTTCTCTCGGCTCTATCGAACTGCCTCTCGCCGGGCCGTTTGTCCATCCCGAAAGTGTTTCTCAGGTTCTTGTCAACGTCTTTTCTAACCCCGGACAGGGTGTTGAGACTGATTGCGAGTGGGTCCATCATATCGTTTCCGTTCATTCTATCTACCTCCAAAGAAATCTTCAGGTTGTGGGGGTTCCGGGATCTCTCCTCTTTCGAACTTCCGTCTGGCCTCTCTGAAATCGGCTAGTGCTTCTTGACTCATATCATCAAGGGTGGGGAACTCCCAACCTCTAGCGGCTTTCTTCGGTGAGATCTCTTTGAGTAGCGGTTCTATCTCCGGTAGGCCGAACTGATCTAACACATGATCGACGGGTGCGAAGGGAGACATCTTATCCGTTCTTCTTACCATGTTATCGGTACTATATATTACGCCTATCTATTTAAATCTTATCCTCTCACCTAGCCGTGTCATGACTTTCAGTCACACAAAAGTCACTGTCAAACAGATCGTTATCTATATCCTCAAGTCTATCATCGTCGTCCTCTCAGTCCCACAAAGGTCGCTGTCAAACATTTACTACAGTCTGGACACGGCGGGGAGCCGGGTTTCTCTCAGTCCCACAAAGGTCGCTGTCAAACTACACCGCTATTCTTGGCCGAGTTACCACACAGGGGCTCTCAGTCCCACAAAGGTCGCTGTCAAACATGATAACTTAGATGCTTCTCGTAGAAATGGAAAGTCCTCTCAGTCCCACAAAGGTCGCTGTCAAACGGAAAACCAAGAAACCCGTCCGAAGAGAGGATCTGTACTCTCAGTCCCACAAAGGTCGCTGTCAAACTAAGAGAGATTTACCGGTTTCTGTGCCTGAGAGTCGTCTTAAATCGAAAAATCTTTCGTGTTTCCGTCTTAACGTAGTGCTTATTTAAAGAAGCACGAAAATCACCGTAGCACTGTACGAGTATTCTGTTCACGAATCTTCTACCCACAGGGTTTTACGAAGATTCGGTTTGCGGGTCCGGCTTTCCTTTTCAGGCCGTGCAGACACCTTCAACACATGAAGTGTTGTCCAATCTACACATCTTGTCCGGGGTTTTTCAACTTTTTTTGCCTCACTATAGGCTACATTAGAGTACCCGTCATCCTCAGCCGGCTCTTACTGCTCTCGCAGTTCAGGCAGTGAGAGTGTGCCTGTACCTCCTCGCCATATAGACGAGGAGAGTTGTTTAAGGGCGTGTGAGTTTGAATTACGCCGAAACTGTTTCTTCACCTCCGGTTTTAACTTCAAACTCTTTTATCGTGAGGTCAGTAACATAGTCAACATCGACCTTGTAAGCACCCTTACGAGCGATATTGACTGATCCTACAAGGTCGTCGTTTATTTCATAACCGCATTCCTGACATACGAATCTATGCTTCGAGTTCTTCCTGTTATCTCTCGAAGTCTGCCCACACTCAGGACAGGTCTGACTCGTGTATTCAGGATCCACATTATATACCTCTATCCCTTTCTCTTCAGCTTTATACTCAACGAACTCTTTCAGCATACTTGGAGACCAGAAAGAGAGTAGGCGGTTCCGGTACCGTCCAGCAGAACCTTTTAGCTCGCCCGATTCTTTGAAGGTCTCCTCTTTCATACTGTTCTTGCTATCTTCTAAATCCTCGAACACGATGATGCACGGCTTGTACTGTTCAGCCCATTCGACGAGTTCTTTGCTCACCGAGTGATTCTTCTGTCTCATGATCTCCCCATCTTTATCCTTCAGACGGTTGTATGCTTTCTTCTCACCTTTCTTCTGTAACTCCTGCATACGCCTGTTGAGTTCCTTCCGCTTCTTGAATATTTCGCCGCCTTTGAGGAATTTTACATCTTTGATCCCCCTTGATGTATCCATGACGCTCGCAGTAGCGACAAAGCGGAGACCGAGATCAGCCCCGATGATATGTTCTATTTGACTTGGGGGCGATGGCGATTCACCGACACCGATCATCGCTGACAAGATCCACTTCCCGTTATCGTTTTTGTGTATCTCACAGGTAAAAGTGTCCTCACCACCGGCTTCTATCACTTTTTTCACTTTCTCTTCGTTTCTATCGTTCTCCGCTAATTTGATGAACACTTTATCTCTCTGTGAAGGGTGGTTGATTTCTATTCCCCAATATCCCGAATCTGTCTTTTCGAACTCAACTATCCTCGTAGAAAAGTATAGAAGTGTATTGAAGTCCGGTCTATTTGTCCTCCCTTTAATGTGATTCTTCAGGTTGGGTTTGATCTTCTCGACGACGCTTGTGAAATACCTGCTCTTCGAGAGCATATCTGATTGAGATCCAAGGTAAAATTCAGCGTTCTGACGTACAAATCCCTTTTGAAGTACAGAGCGAGACAACTTCACCTCTCCGTGCAACTCTTCCATGTATTTCTCTACAACATAATTTGCGAGTTCGGCCATCTCTTCCGACAAATCTTCGAGGAAGCGTTCCTTTTTTCCTGTGGGGATTAGACGAAAGGTGATTGTCCTATCCATCCTCTCTTTCCTCCATCACATCATCCAACTTATCCTGAACAAAACGAGATAGATTGAGATGATTGTTTTGGATCCACTTTTCCTGCTCTTCTCTTATCGTGATTGTCTTTTTTATCATACTTACAATACATATTATACCCATCTTATATATCTTTCCCTCAATCAACCTCTCGCCTAGCCGTAGCCGAGCCAACTCACTCTCTCAGCGTCAACGAATTTATAACCCTCATTTTTGACCTTGAGAAAGGCCTGTGGATAGTCCTCTTCAGACATCAACTTGTTCGTCATGTAAGGTACGAGTTGCTCGAACACTCGCTTATGCTTGTTATCTGGGAGAGAGTCTAGAAGGTCGTCGTATTTATGTGCGTATTTCTTCATCAGTCCCTTGGGATCCACGCCTTTAGGTACTTCACCCTCGGACAGATCGTCGGCCAGTTGATAACACACTCCAAGATACAACCCCACCTTTCTAAGTCTCTCTTGGTCTTTCATCGAGGCTTTCGCTGAGATTGTACCCACTTGGGTGGATAGCGCAAAGAGAGAGGCGGTCTTACCTTTGATGATGTTGATGTATTTATCTTCGGATGTGCCGAACACTTTAGTCTTTATATAACTATCTGCCTCAAGGAAAGCCCCTTCAGACAAAGAGAACATACCTTCGGCAATCGCTCTCATCACCGCCGGATCTTCCACGAATCTCAAGCCCATACCCACCATACCGTCACCTAGCAGTACATTATCTGCCATAATCTTTCCCCATATCTTCGGATTCATCTCACCCAAAAAATCATCAGGAAGTGCCCTGCCCACGCCTTTCAACGACTTTGAGATCAACCTGTTCCAGAGTGACTTTTTACCACGCCTCTCCCTGTCCATATCGATTATGTCGTCGTGGGTGAGGCTCGTTAGGTGGATCAATTCTATAATGGATGCGTGTGTGAGCGCACGTTCTCTTTTCTCACCGCCGAAGAGATCAAAGGTCAGCATACATAGAGTGGGGCGGAATCGTTTACCCCCTTCAATTGCGTGGTGTATCATCTCACGCATCTCTCTATCAGCGTCGCTCTCTTCGAGCATCTCCTGTATCCTGTCGTTTATGTCCTCTCTTTGTTCCTCGTAGTAGTCCTCAAATTCCTCTATCACGGTTGACATCCATACACCCTTTCACAACTCAGTCACTTCCTGCTCAGGATCTCTCATCTCTTCACAGACCTGGCAGTATAAACTGTAGTCGTACTTCTCCATACCCTGCTTGAACATACCCAGGTACATCTCCGAAAGGCCGGTCTCCACCTTCATGGCGAACTTGGCACCGCACTCGGTGCAATCTTCACCTTCAACCAGAAGGTCGGGGTCCTCCACATCACCGCTTATCTCTACAAACTCTTCACAGGTCTGACAGTATATCTCCAGCGAACTCTTCTCTATCGCCTTGTCAAGGATTTTAGACATCTTATCCGAGGGGGTATCTCCTGTTTCTATGATAAACTTCGAGTCGCACTCAGGACAGCGAAATTCGGTCTCTTCCTCTTCTTCATCTTTAGACATATTATTTTTCCTCCATTAACACTTCTTTTTCGATCTGCTTTCTCAACTCGTGGAAATACCTGAATACCGTCATGCAACTGTTCCAGAAAGCCTCCTTTTGGGCTGGTGATTCGTCACCGGCAACTATATCCATCTTATCCCTGTACTGGAACCTGATCGTCGAGGGGGGGACTTTTCCGGCGATTATACGCCTGCCTGCACCTTCCTCTATATCGAGGTGGCCTTCAATCCTCGTATCTGTTACCGATTTGTTGAACTCCCCTTTGAGATCTTTAGCATCTAATATATCTATGCTTTCCTCTTTTAACTTCATCCCGACAACATCCACTATCTCTCTTTCACCGTTATCTGCCTGCCGGAAGAGGTTGAGGACTACAGTTCTACCCTCATAATCTCTCTCCAAGCGTCTGATGGTGTCCCAATCTATGAACTCTTCACCAAAGTCAGTAGCATCTCTGATGGCTTCAACGATACTATCGTCGCTCTCAACAGATTGAAGCACATCTTTGCCTTCCTCTATCTTATCTTCCGTGAGTTCATCAAAATCTACATTTCCTTGCATATCTATCTCCTCCTGGACCGCATCCTAGCGGCTGAACGAATGAACTGCGTGCTTACATAATAATAACCTAACGCAAACATCGCCACGTCTCGCTCAACCTCATCATCATCTTCAGGTATTTCTCTGACTTGTTCCAGTAAATCGTTGAAGGTGTCATCTTTGTTGCTCTCCTTCATCACCTCTAAAACTTTCCCGTGTATCTCGGCGTACCTCTCATCATCTATACCTTCAAGGCTGATCTGCTGTCCTCCACGCTTGGGTTCATCCATACCCGGCTCCGATAGTTCTTCACCCATCTTCCTCGACCTCCTCTTTCAGTCTTTTGGCTGTTTTCTCGGGTACATCAGTTGTGAAACTTATATCTGCCGGTCTCTCCGCTTCGATCTGCTCCCATGTGTCGTATTTCTCTGTGATCCTGTCGGCGTAGGCAGGTCCTATACCCTTTATCTCCATCAGTTCGTCTTTTGAGATCGGGGTGCCGTCTGTCGTCACCTCCATTTCAGCGTCACCTTCTTCACCTATTTTCACTTCCAAATCCTGGTCCATCTCCATCACTTCGTCGTCCATCCTCGCTCTATCCAAGACATGCCTCAGTTCACGGGGTATATCCTGTTCGAGGATGGAATCCACCGCCTTACCGATGTAGGCCTGTCTGTCTGCCCAATCCTTGCAGTAGGGTACTTTCGAGAGCAGAGGTTCTTCAAACTCATCTCCTAGGTGATTATGCCCTAATAATGGAAGCGTCGTGTCATCCGGTAGATCTTCTTCATCCGCCTCTTCGATCAGGTCCTTCATCCACGCCGGTGGCTCGTACCAGGCGAAGTTCTCTACCATCCCTAGAAGGTTGATGTTGGCATTTATGTCCTCTTCCTCGTTGAGGTGCCTTATCATCTCCTTAGATTTCTTGCAGTCCTCTATACTTGAATCCTGACCCGTCGTGACTATGATAGCGTGGGGTTCAGGTAGTTTCTCCAGGATTGTCCTCGTGCTCTCCGAAGTCCCTGGCGGTGTGTCAACCACCACAATATCGCTCTCCCATCTAATCGAGTTTAACCACCCATGTATGAGATCCCTTTTGAACTCACTGTCCTGCATGAACGCCGCATGGTCTCGGAGTTGGTAGGAGAGACTCATAACTTCAAGCCCGTCCTGTTTCGCCGGGATGGTCTCGTTAACAGCACCCATGAACTCACGTTCAGGTTCATCGTCTCTTAAGGTTTCAGGTACGTTCGGCCCCATGAGGTCAACATCGAGTATGCCGGCACCTAGTTCTTTCGCCAGTGCAACGGCCACATTAGTTTTCCCAACTCCGCCTTTACCGCTTAATATAGCTATTATAGTTTTATCTTTCTTTTGGTCTTTGTTGCTCATGTTTCACACCCTGCCTCTAGCCCTCGCTTTTGGCCCGTCTTTTACTCTCTTCGACGACCTGTTCAAGTTCTGACTTGTTTGAGGAAGAAGACCCTCCGCTTTCCTTTCTATCACGGCTCTGTTGTTGGGGTTGGTTACTGAAGTCCACCCGTTTGCCGTAGAGAAGTTCTTCCGCCTTTCTCTTCGCCTTCTCCAGGGGCCAGCCTTCCTGTTCCTGTAAGTTCATCACTAAATCCTTGTACGCATCCTCCTGGCGTGTCAACTCACCCTGGCTTTTCATCTCGTTGAAGAGGGTTGTCAAATTGTCGATTATGTTCTCGTTCACCTTACCTCCTTGCTCGGTGAAGGATTCCACCATATCTTTCGTCTTGTCCGCCGTGAGTTCGGTCATCTCCTTCTCCCACTTTTTCTCCTGCTGTTCAGGGGGCATCTCTGAATACTCCTTGTTCTTCATTTCCTCCAAGGCTTCCTCGTGTTTCTCTGCGAGGGTGTTGAGTTTTCCTTGAAGATCATCGATCCTCTCCTCTTTCTGTTCCATCTCCTGTTGCCTTTTCATCTCTCTCATCTTCTCGTCAAAATACTCTTTGACCTCTTCTATGGATTCGCCCTCGTCCTCTTCTTCCTGCTTTGCACCCTCTTGTTCATCTCTCATCATCTGGGCGATCATCTGCTGTGTCTGCTGGTTGCTCTTCTGCATCTCCTTCACCATCTTCATCATCGCCGGGTCCGCCTTCTGGCCTTCGTCGTCATCTGATTTTACTTTTTCCTTCACCATCTCCAAAGCGATCTCCTCCAGCTTACTGCTCTCGTCGGCTTTTTGGTCCCCGGTGCCTGCGTTGAACTCCTGGGCCTTGTCTATAGGTATCTGAACTTCCTCCATCACTTTCTCGCCGTTCTCATCTCTCACTATATTGCCGTTCTCGTCCCTCTGAGGATATTTTCTTATGACATAGCCTTCTGGAGGGTTTGAACTCGCTCCCCGTTTCGGTTGAGATCTAGGCTGTCGGGGTTGCTGTTGCCGTTGGACCGGCTGTCCCCGTGGTCGCTGTTGCTGTTGACCTCCTCCGAGGTCTAGATCTCCTCCACCCGTGCTTGCCCCCGGTTCACGGAAGGTGGGGTGATTTCGGCTCCTTCTCCCTCTCTGTTGATTAGCCCATCTTGGATCGTTGCCCTGATCGTCAGTGAAATATTCTGACAGGATACCTTCCACAACTGTTTCCGCTATGTCGTCGTCCAACTTCGCTTTCTTGAGGATTCTGAAAACTTTGTTTGGGTCCTGGAGTGCCTTCGGATTCAACTTCGCCAGTTTATAGGCAAAGTTCCTTTTCTTGTCGCCCATGCGTGGAACATTCTTCAACTTATTCAGAAAGGTGTCTGGTGTTAACTCCTTTTCGTGGATTTCCTCTTCTAACTCTTTCTCCTCTTCCCAGGCTTTCTTGTACCTACTTATCGTTGATCTGGACCCCACATCTAGATCATCGTCATCCAGTATCTCATCATAGGTCGAGCCTTCTTCAAAATGCTCATATAGTTTTTCCACATCCTCCTGATCTAAAGAGTTTTTACCTTTGTTGTTATCAGACATATAATACACCTCTCATTATCTCACTTAGATGGAAATGGGAGAGTGTGTTATAAAAAACTTTTCCCTCTAGTGCGGTCTGTAATCATACTAAGGCTGTACTATTTTCCCTAACCGAAATCCCAATATATTACCCCTTGCCGGTACACCTCACACCCCCCCACCCCTGCCGGAGGGTGTCCGCACTCACTCTAAAGGTGGTATTTTGGCGAAAGGATTAATTACCTTGAAGGTGGTGATCCGGGATGAAAGGTGGTTCGTTCTTGAGCGATGATCGTGAGGAAATCGAGGAAATCAAGAGAGCCTTCGAAGCCGTCGGGAGAAAGATCAAGGAAAGCGAAGGAAGTGTGTGTCCTCTCGATGCGAAGGAAATGTTTGTCGAGGAGTTGGGTTGTGATCTGTCTGAAGAAGAGGTGGAGATCCTCGCTGTAGCCTTCAGCAGGATCGACGAAGTGTTCGAGGAAAGCAAGGAAGAGGAGAGAGAGAGGGACACGGTCCCGATGTTCCGGTAGAGGAGAATTGTTCCGTGTTCCGTGTTCCGTGTTCCGTGTTCCGTAAGTATACGCGCATGAAGAACTTTTTTTCTTAAGTTATATATAGAGTTTAGACACGGAACACCCGGAACATTACACTTACCAGAGGTGTTCCGTATGTTAAAGTTATACGGTTTTTTATATTAATGATAGACACGGAACACCCCGGAACACCCGGAACAGTTTTTGAGTTTTTTGAAGAAAGAAGGGACGGATTGCCGCATGATCAACTTTTTCGAAAAAGTCTCTCATGCGCGTGTACTTATGGAACAGAACTCGATTTTTCGGAGGTTGAGCAGGAGTTGACTTCCCCGAGAGGAAAAATACTAAATAGTGCCGTTGTATTGAGGTTTAACTGTGGTTTAATCATGTCGGAAATAGAAGAAAAAAATGGAAAGGAGAGCAGTGGTATGGAATATTTAGGTGTAAAGATCCCTTCTACGATGTTGAAGGGCATGGGTGAATATATAGAAAGAGATACCCACATATCTAAAAGTGAATTTGTTAGAACTGCGATTAGGGAGAAGCTTAAAGAAAGTGGTATATTAGATGAGATGATGAAAAGAGATAGGGAGGAAGAGGAAGAAGAAGAGGGATGATCCCATGCCTTCAGAGACCGAGTGCGAGCGGTGTGGGACCCCGAAAGTGGCTGTCCCCGACTTAGATGGTGGTCGTTTCCTTGTATGCCCGAACCCGAACTGTCCGGTTGACAATCCCAATTTCAAGGTGAAGAGTGATGACACAGAATAGCGATCTAACAGACAAAGACGACAGAAACCGTTCAACCGATTTATCTTGCGAAAGTTGCATATTAGAGAGGGACTGGGATAACCGCTTTTGTCATGGGATGTATCATGGAGAATATATGTGTAGATACGGCCCAGAGATCCTATTGATTGAAGCCCAACTATTGAAGCCGATAGACGTGAAGATCGGAGAGTGGGACCCGGAATACTCCCTCAGTGACGGCACAAAAATCAAACTTTCCAACGAGAAACGGGTTGCGAGTTGCCACGAAGAAGTGGAGAAGCGGTTGAGGGAGAAGAACCGCAGAAGATAAAAGGAAAAAAATATGTCAGAAGAAGAGAAAGGAGAAAAAAACAATGTAGACCAGGCCTTCGCCCAATTACATAAAAATCAGGATAAAGAAGCTATAAACAACCTCCTCAAAACCGTAGCGAAGGAAGATTCCCTGACGCAGGAAGAGGCACTCCAAGACATAGCGTCCTTGACGGACTTTGGGAAGAGGCCAGCGAAGAAGAGACTGAAGGAAATCAAAGGCAAAATGCCCGGTCCTATGGACACCGACCTCTCGATAGAGAAGATAATAGAGATTGTGCCCCACACGAATGAAGAGGACAAAAGATACCGATTTAAAATAGAGATGGAGGGAAGTGAGCATGAGATAGAACTCAGAAGCACTGAATTGATGGGTCCGGGGGTATTCATAAAGAAGATATTTGAACTGACAAGGGAGAAGGTAGAATTTGAGAACTGGACCGAAACATTAAACGACTGGATGGAGAAACACACGATAGAGGTGAAAGAAGAGGAACCGGTCTCCGTGGAACACGACATAGCAGAAGCGATATTGAGTACAATGCAGGGCATGAGAACGACAAAGGACTGGGAGGAGTTTAAGGAGATGTCGAAGGATAGAGTGTTCCTAAGTGACAACGGGAATGTGCTGGTTTCGAACAGAGTCATAATGGGCAGAGCGAATCGGATAGATAAATATGCTTCAGCCCGAAAGATCAGATCGTTGCTTGATCCTGTCATGTGTAATGGATCGTCGAAGAAAATACGTAGAGACGAGGGCTTCTTCAGAGCGTGGAGGTTCGATAGAGAGAGACTCAACCAAGAGGGGATCAAATTTGAGATGAGAGATGAAGAGACCGAGGAGACGGAGGGAGAAAACACGTGACATCGAGACCGACAGAGGTTATCTGGGGCCTACCCGGAACAGGGAAGACAACCACCCTCTTGGACCGGTTAGAGAGAGAATTGGACAACGGGGTTCCCCTGGAGAACATAGTGGCCAGCACATTCAGAACAGATATGGCAGATGAATTTAAAGAGAGGGCGAAGGAGAAGATCGAGGGTGACGAGTTACCCGATAACCATATGTTGCGTAACATACATTCGATATGCTTCCGCCTTGCTGGGTTAGACACGGAACAAGTGGTACATCACGGAGAGAGAAGGGATGTTTGTAGAGAAGTTGGGATCCCATATGAGATACCAGGAAAAAAGGTAGAAGATGATAGAGACTGGCTCAACCTAAAAGACCATGGGAATGAATTGGGCAACCAGCTGTTCAATGTCCGGCAGTACACTATCAACACGTTCAAGGACCCGGTCAGAGACTGGAGAGAGGCTAGTTTTCTCACTCAGGATCAAAGAGATGAGTTGTCAGATTACATAGTGGAGAGGTTCAACAACGAGTACGAGGAGATAAAAGAGGAGAAAGGTATGATCGATTTTGACGATATGCTCCTCTGGTGCTACAACAACAACATCACACCGAACTGTGAAGTGCTTATCGAGGACGAGTTCCAGGATAAAAGCCCCCTGCAAGTAGAACTGTACCGCCAATTTGCAGAGGATGCGAGCAGAGTTTATATCGCAGGGGATGTATTTCAAACGCTGTATAGCTTCATGGGAGCGCAACCCGATTTGTTCGAGGAGGAGATCGAGAGGGCGAAGAAGAATATAGAATTGGACACGTCCCATAGATTTGGCCCCAAGCTCTGGGGCATCGCCACCGGCGTTCTAAAACAAGCGGGGTATGACTACATACCAGATGTAGAACCTATAGGAGAGACAGAAGTGATGAAAATCTCGTGGGATCAACTGGGATCTATACTCAGAGACATAAGAAACGAAGAGACCTTTCACCTGACAAGGACGAATTATCATGGGAGAGAGGTAGCAGATAGGCTGGTTAGTGAGGCCGTCCCCTTCACGAGCAAAAGCAAACGCTGGACACAAAAACAACTGGACTTCTACACTGGGGTCATAAAGACGAGACGGGTTCTACAGCAAGTTTCGGGTCTGGGGTACCCCAAATTTGACCTGAGTGCGAGCCAGATGAAACTATTAATGGACTCCTACCCTGTAAAATGCTTCAGTAGTAAAAAGAAGGAGATGAAGAACAAAATAGACGAAGAAGGCAAAAAAGCACCGTTCGCCACCTATATCAACGATAATTTTGTTGAGCGTGTAACGGCACCAAACCCGTTCTATCCAACTCACATGCTGAGTAGCGCATTCGATAATAGTATATTGGAGAGACTCCAGAGGGCGTGGGCGAAGATCGGGATGGAGGAACTGCAGAATATAGGGCACAAAGTATCTACCATCCACGGGGCGAAGGGAATGGAAAGGAGAGTGAACGTGGTATATCTTGGCACGAGCAAGAAGATAATGAGAAACCTGGACAGCGAGAGAGGGAGGAAAGAAGAAGCCAGGGTTTGGTTTACAGCTCTGACGAGAACGAAAAACAAGGCCATTATCGTGGATAACATGCCCGAAACCGAGAGCCACGACCTGGGGGTGTCAGTTTGATCCCGGAGAAATTAAAACAGATCGACAACTGGATATGCTGGACTACTCAGGAGAGGGGTGGAAAAGAGATCAAAGTCCCGGTGGCACCCTGGAACACCGGGGAAGTGTACCCGGTATCAGCGACAGACAAAGAGAATCACACCGATTTTGAGACCGCCGAAAAGTGGGCCGGTATGCTGAAGTTGGGGACTGGGTTTGTTTTTACAGAGAGTGACGAAATAATAGGGATTGACCTTGACGACTGTATTGAACATGGCGAACTGACTGAACAGGCAGAAGAGATAGTGGAGAAGCTGGATTCTTTTACGGAAACAAGCCCATCAGGAAATGGGTTGCACGTTTATATAGAGGGTGAGATGGAAGATGCTGTAAAAAATGATGAGGAAGGTGTGGAGATATACTGCAAGGATAGGTACTTCACCGTCACAGGCGACCATAAGGTGGGAACGCCAAAAGAGGTGAAACAACCCCAGAAAGCGCTAGATGAACTGAGGGAAGAGTACCAGAGAGAAGTCACGGAAGAAGAGATGGATTACACACAACCCAAAGACGAAGATATAGATGTTTCGTCTCCTTTTTGGGAGATGTCCGTAGGGGATCTATATCCGAGCATACCTGTAGGAGAAAACGTGTCGCACCCGGAACATCCCTCGAAAACAGGACAGAATTTTCGAATACACGAGGGAGGAGAGACAGCGATCTGTTGGCACGGGCAACACGATTACGGCAGGGGGAACGGGTGCGGGCTATGCGCCCAACATCTTCTAGCAATACAGGAGACGGGGCGAGCCTGCGACGATGTTAGGAGGAACTGGGACAGCGAAGATGGACTCGTGTTCAAAGCGTGGAAACGGGCAGTTGAGCATTACGGTATCGATCCCAATCCCGTGCCGTATAGAGCGTTGAAGTATATTGCCAGGGATATGGGTTTAGACTTTTACGATGAAGAACAGGATATTCTGGGGACCCTCTCAAAAAGATCGGCGCAGAGACATATCAGGTACGAATATGGTTTTGACATCAAACTGGAAGGGGAACAGGAAGAAGAGTTGAAAGAAGAGGAAAACAGGTGCAAAGACAGAGAGAAGAAGGAAACTTTCGATGAAGAGTTGAGAGAAAAAATCCTCGACTCGCTCGAAGATAGCGATGAAAAATTGCTAGACCAAATTCTAGAAGATGTTGGAGATCACGATCTCGGGGAACTGAGAGAAGAACTTGGAAGGATGGAAGAAGAAAGCCTGATCCATGTGGAAGAGATGAACAGGGCAAAATTTTTCTCTTTGGATGAGCCGACCTGACACTCAGTACGGCGACCCTTCTTTCATCTTGTTGGCGAAGTTCATATTAACATTCCCATCCCCATCCAAGGCGTTATCCAGAATCTTATTCCTCGCATCAGCGACCCCCATCCCGTTTTTGGTTGCGTAGAGTTTGATCTTCTTGTGGATATTGTCCGGCACATCTTCCATTCTGGTACCCATAATATTAACTCCTAATAGACACCTCCTATTTAAATCTTGACAATAATGACATTCTTGACATTCATGCTAAAAAATTATAAATACCACCGCCTATATTGCATTAACCGATAAGCATGAAACCAACAAGTTTGCAGATGAGCGTGGTCAACCGCCAAGACGTGAAAAACCACGCCAAGGCGTTTATGGATGCTGTAGATACAGATAAATGGGAAGCCACTGATGAAGGCCCGTTCGAGGATGACGCTATCGTTCTACCCGGCAAGGGCGAAAACCAGAACGTGTCCTTCTCCGAACTGGACATCATAACCCAGTTCATGAACAGGGTCGCAGACAAGTTCGTAGTCGCAGACAGGGATATAGTCCTGAGAGGTCTCAAGCAGAACTACAACCAGATAGTTGGATGGATCGCCAACTTCAAGAAAAACGAGGTGTCTGGAAGCGCAGACATCCGTGTTGCTTGGGATGCCGAGGATACGGATATAGCCTTAGATATACTCAGACCGCCGTATCTCGGGTACGACAATTGGGACTTGGACAGTGTGACGGCAGGACCGAACAACTTCGTCACGCAGGATGGTGAATGGTCGATACCAGATGATGCAGAAGTGTTCTTCACCGGCGATCTGTTCGAACTCAGCTCGAACGCCCTCATAACACAACTGTCCTACGAATCCGTTGACGGTAAGTCGTTCAGATCATTTGAGAACTACTTGGAAACCAGAGGAACGGACCTACAGTACAGCACCGTGCCGGGTTGCTCCGCAAAGTCAACTCTTGACTTGCGGGTACACGGCAGGGGCGATGGAGACACTGAGTTAGTACCGCTCATGTTCGTGATCGCTGAAGGCGACGTGACCCTTAACGACGAGAAGATAGGTACTCTATCTTCGGGAACCGTACACTAGATTAGTCTAGCGTCATAGTCTTGCTAGAGAGATCTAGACGGTCACAACCCAAAACCCTTTATTTCTTTAATTCGATAACCCTATATATCCCCAAACGGGGTGTTTAAACCATGTATGGATATAGATCTATAACGGAAAGATTTGTGAAGCAAAGACAAAGGTTAGTTTTACAGTGGCCCAGATCGACAGCAGGATTGCATGCGATACCGTTGATGATACAGAACACGGCTAGGATCTCAATCGACTACGGACAGGTAAATGAGATCGCTGGAGGAACTGCTGTTGACCTATCACTTATGGGTACAGATGGAATCTCAGAACAGGTTTCAGCCTATGGAGACCGCATTTTCGGTATAACTGACGAGGATATGTGGCTCTACCACATGGGTGTAGCAGTGGTGGCTGACGATTATACCCCACTGGACGATATGAAAGTGTATTACGGCTTTGGACACAGCACTATACAGCAAGGTCTTGATACGGATGTGACGAATAAACCAACCGAGTCCGGTCCGCTAGGAGACAGAGGCTTTGAATGGTCTCAACACACAGTACACAAGGCCGGATCGACGGAGACCGAGATGATCCCCACCGACGCTATCGAGATATTCTCGTTCAAGGACAACTCGAATTACATAGGATTCAAAAACGAGACAGGCGGTGCGGTAACGCCGAGACTGTATATCTACGGAAGAGCCTACAGTGTCAAGCCGATCAAGCAAGTCAGCGAGGAAAAAGCGAGAAAGGCGGCCCTGGGTAAGGTACCTTCCGAGCCGAGGACCATAACGCAACTCGCTAGAGATACGAAAGTCACTATACCGAAGAAATGGAGACCCTGTCTGGTAAAGATTGACGAAGATGGATTCGTAGCGGATGAGGAGAATGCGTAGCCCCACTTTTTCCATGAAAGGAGGCTAACCATGAAGTGGGACACTAGAGTTGAGAACTTTGACAGGATCGACATCCCCCCTAGCAGTAAGCAGAACACTATCGAGTTGGGAAATTTCGGCCACATGAAGATACAGAAACTATCGCTCCACATCTTGGGAGAGGACATAGACATACGGATGATAAAAAACGGTAGAGACATGGGGACCAACACACAGTTTTTAGACAAATACGGGATGTACACTCCGAACGGTGACTGGCACCTCGTCAACGTGGGCGCACAGGTAGAAGAGGGGTCGGCTCTATTGGACGCAAACACGTTTGCGAACACTCTGTCAGACCAAGAACCGGCACTCACCACTGCTGATCTGTTATCGGATGAGGACACCGCTCGTCCCTATTACAACGTATCATTCATCCCTTATGAGTTCGAGATTGACGACCTCACGATAGAGTTGAGGAATAACGACGAAATACCCGGAAAGTTGGTTGACGGGAAGTTAGTCTATATGCTCCCTATGGAGGAAGGTGATTGAACATGGTAAAAAAGATTCCACTGACGAAGGGTGGAAACGACCTTCACCAGCTTCTTTTTGCCATTGGGAGTACGACAGCCCCCGCAATCGACGAGGCAAAGATATATGCCTATAATGCGACGGCTGACGAGTTTCAGAAGTTGACGGTAACAGACGACGGTGAGTTGAAAGTCGATGCTGTTTTGGAGGCCGAAAGCGTAAAGTTGGAGGACAGTGATGGAGTATTGATCGATCCTGCTACGGAGAGTACCCTTGCCGATGTATTGAAAACAGCCGACCAACCACTAGATGTATCGAGTGCTGAGGTTGATATTGATCTCAATTCTCAGACACTTGCACAGTTGACGGCCCTACTTGAACTCGATGATGGTGTGGGGGCGTACGGTGAAGTCTATCGACGTGCCAATTCTATCAGAACATCTATAGAAAATGACGAAGTTGGTCTTGCGACGGAGAGTTCACTCACGAATACATTAGATAGAAATCTAAAGCAAGTGGGAGGCACGGCTCAGACGGGTGCGGACTGGACACCTCTGTTACAGCATCTTAATGTTGATTTAGGTACATTACTACAGACTGCAGATTTGACCTTTACTGGAAACAATCTACAAGTGGATCTGGCAGGACTTGGATATGGTACATTACCTGTTGAACAGCAAACTCCGGTAGGAGTCGAAGATAGTACCGGAAGCCAGATAGACCCTGCTGAGGCGATAGACCAGCCCGATAATGTTACTACCGGTCACGATTTGATAGGAACTGGTGACCTGACGCTCGGCCCTGTTGCAGTAAATGGTGCGGAAGCTGTCATAATCTCAGCGAAGTCCACCGACTCTAATGCCTTTAGCGTCTCGGTTTCGTGGCAGGATGACTCAGGTAATGAATTCCAGAC
>Ga0207421_10002004_pt1 | contig 25750 bp, 15 predicted proteins | sample SodLakKL_010_SED_4_FD_187542 | JGI IMG/M metagenome (GOLD analysis project Ga0207421, IMG submission 187542) | Alkaline sediment microbial communities from Lake Tanatar, Kulunda Steppe, Russia - 8KL_010_SED (SPAdes) (version 2) | ecosystem: Environmental > Aquatic > Non-marine Saline and... | reverse complement strand
TACTGGTGGTTGTTTCTAGTAATACTTATCGCTTTGATACTTTTGATCCTGCTTTGGAAGAGAAGGGAAGAGGAAGAAGAGGAGAAAGAAGAAACACCCACTGGTATACCGCCGAAGCCTTCGTGGGTAAGCGAAGCGGAGAAAAAGACACCGCCTTCACAAGATGAAGCCCCTTCAGGTAAAGCTATGATGAAGAAAAAGAAGAAGAAAAAGAAAATGAAAAGGATCAAAAAAGTCAAGAAGAAGCCCAAGAAGTCCAAGAAAGAGGACGAAGAAGAGGAAGAAGATTTAGACCTTGAAAGGAAATTAGAAAGAGAGCTAGACAAACAGATAGAAGAGGAACTAGAGTTAGACGAGGAAGAGGGAAGTGAAGAAGAGAAAGAGGAACAAGAGGAAAGTGAACAAGAGGAAGACGAGGAAGACGAGGAAGACGAAGAGCCGGAAGAAACCATCAGATGTTCACTTTGTGGGAATAAAGTGAGTGCCGACTCAGAAAAATGCTATGCCTGTGGCGAAGATATGACCGATAGCTAGAAACCCTACTAGAGGAGACCGGCCTTTTTCAATTCTTTTTCGATCTTTCTGACTCCTTCTTTTAACTGTTCCTCGCTTTTGCTGCCCGTGCACACCATCCTACCGGAACCGAACAGGAGTAAGACTACGGGCAGATCTTTAAATCTGTAGACTAAACCAGGAAATTGTTCCGGTTCGTACTCTATCCTTTCAAGGCCTAAAGTTATGGCCAGCGAGTTCAAATTCAATTCCGTTTCTAGATCATAGGATGCAACTATGTTTTGTATCTCGGCTTTCACTTCGTCGTCGGTCTCTATTCCGTTTTCGTTAAGTAACCTTTTCACTTTTTCCACGCTCTTTTGTGGTTCATCTACCGTCACTCCGCCGGTACACACGACTTTTCCACTCGAAAAAAGTAGAAGCGACGTATTTGGTTCCTTCAGTTTGAAGATCAGACCGGGAAATCGGTCTGGATCATATTCTGATCCTTCGAGCGCTTCATGCACTTCCCATAAGTCCAGTTCATCCCCTACGGATGAAGAGGCTACCACGTTTTCTATTTTTAAATCTTTCAAGTTTAATCCCTCTTTGTTCTCCCTCTATTACGTCACCATATTTAAACCAATTGTTTCAAAATCATCATAATGCTCTAAATGCCTTTTCCACCGCACACTTTACAGGATCCGCTACCCTGGCATCTTTCACAATTTCCGTTTCCCCCACAGAGTTCACAGTTTCCGAGACCTTCGCAGGAAGTGCATGTTCCATAGCCCTCACATCTTTGGCAGATCCCGCTACCTGAGCAGACCTTGCACTTTAAAACCAGATGTATCCTACCTTCGCCGTTACAATTTTCGCACTTTCCCGTTCCCTCACAATCGGAGCACCTCGAAGTGCCTTCACAATCTAAACAATTGCCACTTCCTTTACATATCTTGCAGTCGCCGCTGCCTTTACAGTATGGACATTTTCCATGGCCTCCGCAATTGGAACATTTTCCAGGTGATCTTTCCTCTTCTTCGTATTCGTTTAATTTTTTTAAGATCTCCTGGTCGTTTGTATGGTTTAAAGCTTCTTTTAACGTTTCCATAGCTTTTTTCGTCTGGTTTATACTTCGGTAACACTCCGCCTTTCCAAGCCATGCTCTACTTTCCTTTTCATCCAGTTTTAAGATATCGTTATATTTACTGGGTATTACTTTTTTGTTCGCTTCTTTTAACAGTTCGTCGATCTTTTTTTCCTTGTTTTGGAGTTTTGGATCGAGCTCATATGCTCTCCGATAGAATTCTTTAGCGCTTTCAACTTTTCCGATATCCATCAACATATCCGCTTTTTTGGCAAGTAGTCCGCAGTCCTCTTTCATCTCTAGTGCCCTTTCAAGAGCGTTCAATGCTCTGTTGGACATATCTCTTTCTTTCAAAACTTGATATCTGTATTTATGTAGCGTCCACTCCTCCCCATATTTTAGGGCTTGGTCGTATTCTCCCAACGCGCCTTTGAGGTCATTTTTCTTTTGAAGTATCTTTCCCTTCGCTAAAAATCCTAGATAGCTTTTTTTGGCTCTCAATGATTTATCGATCCAGCTTTCAGCTCTATCCAGCCTTCCGTTCGAGTAACATATAAGCGACAGTTTAAGGTATATGTCAGGATCGTTCAGTGTAAGGGAGTACGGTTTATCTTTTTTTTCGATCTCGTCCATGAGCTTTTCTATCTCGTCTGTGATCTCTAACTCCTTATTAGACTCTAATATCTCAGAACGAAATTTGACTTTAGAAAGCAGTTCTTCCGCCTTCTCTTGGATTTTTTTCATGATGTGGTACTCATTAGAGGATTGTATAAAAAAATATTCCCCTATTATTGCTTGATACTTCGAAAGATTTATTTTGTTTACCATCTATCTACGTCGGAATCAGGGAGAAGACCATGCCGAAAATCAAAGAAGAAAAGTCGACCTCGTCGGTTGAAAAGATAACGGAATGCCCTGAATGTGGTAGTAGGCATCTTGCTCAGGATTACGAGAGAGGTGAGTTGGTCTGTGAAGACTGCGGTCTGGTCATCGATAGTCAGTATATAGACGAAGGTCCGGAATGGCAGGCCTTCGATAAGATACAGGAGGATAATAGGGCTAGAACGGGAGCTCCTATGACGGAGATGATCCACGACAAGGGCCTCTCTACAGGTATAGACCCTTCAGATCGCGATTCGTACGGCAGGTCCATATCTAGCAAAAAAAGGGCTCAGGTCTATAGGCTCAGAAAATGGCAGCGAAGGATAAGGGTTTCAGATGCTTCGGAGAGGAATCTAGCTTATGCTCTTACTGAGCTGGACAGGATGGCTTCAGTGATAGGTTTACCAAAAAATATCAGAAAGACAGGTGCCGTGGTTTACAGAAAGGCGGTCGAAAAGAACTTGATAAGAGGAAGGAGCATAAACAGCGTTGTAGCCGCTTCATTATATGCCGCGTGTAGGATATCTAACGTACCGAGAACTCTAGATGAGATCGCCGAAGCTACTTCATATGATAGAAAGGAGATCGGAAGAACGTATCGATTTTTGAGCCGTGAATTGGTACTGAAACTCAAACCAACAAAACCTCAGGAGTATCTCACACGTTTCTGTAGCGAATTGAAGTTGGAAGGAAGGGTCAAAAAGAGAGCCAAAGATATAATCGATGAGGCCGAAGAAAAAGAACTAATATCGGGTAAGGGACCTACTGGATTGGCAGCTGCTGCCATCTATATAGCATCTATCAAAGGAGGTCAAAGGAGGACTCAAACACAGGTAGCCGATGTTGCCGCAGTCACTGAAGTAACGGTCAGGAACAGGTATAAAGAACTTGTCGAAAAGCTCGAGATAGATGTCGAAGTCTGATAGGAAGAAATATTTTATATTATGAGCTTCGTAGTGTTATCCAATGGAGATACAAACATGGATATGAAGTTATCTTGTAAGGTATCGTGTATGTTTTTGGTAGTCGTACTGGTGATGTCGGTGTTTTCAGGGATATCTATCACTGAGGTGAGAGCCTCTGAGAACGAAGAACTGGTCCTTATCAGAGATTTTGAAGGCCGCTTGAGTGAAGAAGAACTCCAAAGTAGAGGAGAACTCGTTGACAGTTACGGTAGTTTCTTTTTGTTGAAAACTGCTGAAAGAGATCTAGAACTATTGAGTGAGGAGTATAACGTTGACCGATTGGATCATCGAAATGAACTCAATGTGAAGGGTCATGCATTTGACTCTTCGGAAGGTTATCCTGATTTTGGTTCTGAATTCACTTTAGAGGGATATGAACCAGGTACCGAAGGCCTTTATGTGATAGACATGATCGGTCCTGTAAATCCTGAGTGGCAGGAAGAACTGAACGAGATGGACGTTGAACTGATAAATTATGTTCCGAATTATGCCTTCGAAGCAAGGATGACTCCTGAGCAGGCCGAAGAAGTCGAGGAGAAATTTTTTGTGGACTGGGTCGGTATCTATCAACCGGGTTTCAAGCTAAAAGAAACTCTTGAACCGGGTATGGTCAACATCCGTTTGACCCAAGGAGTAAGTAGAGAAGTAAAAAGAAGTATAGGGTCGATGGTTGATGTTATATCGGTTGCGGACCTAGCCACCTATGGAGTGCAGATCAGGGCCGAGGTTCGGGATGAAGCGGTGTTCACAGAACTTGCACGGATGCCCGACGTTTATCATATATCAAACTATGCTGAGCCTGAACTTAGAGACGAGATGGCCACTCAGATAGTCGGCGGTGGGCTGTGGAATTTTGATCCTGATGACGATCCTTACAATCCGTGGAGAGGCCACGATAACGAGTTTGATTACGGATCTCATGCGAACCATCTCGGTTGGTCTGGAGACGGTGTGACCATATCCATCGCGGATACAGGGATAAACCCAGATCATCTGGACTTTCAAGATAGAGTTATAGGAGGATACGTTTGGGGTGCGGCTGACTGGGAGGATGGCCACGGACACGGTTCCCATGTTGCAGGTTCGGCCGCAGGCAACACCTATGAGGGAACTGGATTTACAGTCGATCAGTTCGAAGTCATAGAAAATCTAGGACCGTACTATGCGGCTCAAGGACCGGCCTATGAATCTGAACTTTATTCAGTAAAGATATTCGATGATGCTGGAGGTTGGGTCGGTCCTCAAGATTCCTTCGAGATAGCCGAGGCGGCTGCTCAGAACAGCGACACCTACATACATTCGAACTCTTGGGGAACCACCATCGATCTGGGTGATTATCTGGAATCTTCTGAAGCCTTCGATGCTGCGTCGAGGGACTCCAACAGGGATACGGAAGAGAATGAACCCATGCTGATCGTGGTTGCAGCGGGTAACGAAGGTCCGGGGGAAAGTACTGTTGGCGCGCCTGCCACGGGCAAGAACGTTATAGGCGTTGGTTCTACAGAGAACTTCATGCCCGAGCCTGATTTCATCTATGCTGATAATCCTGACAACGTAGCCGAGTCTAGTTCAAGAGGTTGGACCGCTGACAACAGGATAAAACCGGACGTTATGGCTCCCGGCGAAGGCGTGATATCTACAGGAGACGAAGGAACGGATTCTTATCTAGGGATGGGCGGAACATCTATGGCCTGTCCTGCGGTATCTGGTGCAGCTTCACTAGTGGTGGAATGGTACGAAAGTACGTATGGTTACACACCTAGTCCTGCCATGGTTAGAGCGCTTTTGATAAATACAGCTAGTCCTCTGGACGAAGACCAAGGTAATACAGGTTCTATCCCCAACCGGGACGAAGGTTGGGGCATGGTGAACCTACCGGGGCTGATGGATAGTGAAGTGGGCTTTTTCTTTGAAGATCAACAAGTACTGCTCCAGACCGGAGAGATGGAGGAATACACCGTTGCTCCTGAAGACACGTCGGAACCGTTGAAGATATCTCTCACGTGGACGGATAAAGAGGGTCAGGCAGGCGATACTTACGTGCTAAATAATGATCTTAACCTGGAGATTGAAGCACCTAACGGTGATGTTTATCGTGGTAACGCCTTCCAAGATGGTTGGAGTCAGCCGAATACCGATACCATGGCGGATTTTGATACATCTGGAGATGGTTGGGACGACGTTAACAATATCGAGAATGTTTATATCCCTCCCGATGACCTAGAGGACGGAGAATATACCGTAAGGGTGATCGGCGAAGACATACCTGCGGATGCTAACAACGACGGCGAGCCAAACCAAGATTACGCATTGGTGGTCTACAACGAAGAAGGAGTGAGTCCGCCGCAGGTAAGTATCGAGAGTCCAACGGAAGATGATTACTGGCAATATGGTGAAGATGAAGAGATAATCTGGAATACGGAGGAAGGTACTGGGACCATAACCGATATTGATCTAGAATACAGTATAGACGGTGGAAGTAGCTGGGATATCATAGCTGAAGGAGTAGATGACACGGGCTCCTATACATGGACGGTACCAGAGGAACCCACGGATCAGGCCACGGTCAGAGTTACTGTACGCGATGATGAAGAGTTCGAGACAACTGATACCAGTGGTGAGTTCATCATCACTAAACTTTATGCTCCCAGCGATCCATCACCTGAAGATGGAGCAGAGAATTTAGATACGGAAGTGGATCTTAGTGTTCTCGTGGAACATGGTGGATTTGGAGATGGTATAAACGAAGGACTTCTTCATAAGTCCGAGTTCCAAGGTGACTTAGAGCGATATGAAGATCCAGAGCTCATGGGTTCCGAGGCGAATTGGCGTTGGTTGTATAATGCGGATTGGCGGGATATACCTGCTGCATCGATGTATTCCGAGGTACCCGAATGGTACGGAGCGATAAGGCTTGATCTTTCAGACGAGATAGGCGAAGAGATAACTCATGTATCGCATATGGGTTCGCCCGAGGCTGGACCCGCACGAGCTTATGTTGCTGAAGATGACGGTGGAGCTCCAGGGGAGTGGTTAGCTTCTTCAGAAGAGAAGATACCAGAGATCCCTCCTGCATTTACGGAATTTGAACTCGATGAACCCGTTGAGATCACTGAGCCAGGAGATTATTGGATCGTAGTCGAAGTCAGTGACCCCATGGATGAAAATATAGTCGTGTTCGCAGTTTACGAAGATTTTGTAGAGGACGGTGCTTGGATGGCCTCTGAACAGCCCCATGAACCTGGAGCGTGGACTGAACTCATTGATCAGGGGATCGATTACTCGTGGGCTCTGGAAGCAAGGATACCCCGAGACATATATTTCACTGTAGACATCTTGAACTACGATAGGATAGTGGATGCTGGAGAAGATGTTTTGGTTGAGTACGAGGTCACCAATGCGGGAGAAGTGGAAGACACGCAGGATATCGAGTTTTACGTAGATGATAACCTTATAGATACAGAAGAGGTGACGCTTGGAGGTGGTGACGTGCACGAAGGTGTGTTCCGTTGGGAGAGTACGGAAATAGGCGAGTACGAGATCAGGGTTGCTAGTGACGACGATGAAGAGATGGTGACGGTGAACGTAGAAGATCCGTCGGACTTTCAAGTGGATATCACAGAATACAAAGACGAGGTGGTGGAAGGTGAAGAGGTTAGCGTCAATTACACGGTACACAATGAAGGTGAGGCTGCAAGCACGCAGGATATCGAGTTCAGGGTCGATGGTGATGTAGAAGATTCTCAGTCGATGACACTGGATATAGATGAGGAAGATCAAGGTGAATTCACTTGGACCGCGGGAGAACCAGGAAACTATGTTCTTCAAGTTGCCAGTTACGACGACGAAGACGAAGTTACTGTCTCCGTCGAGATGAGCCTAGAGGTAACGTTCTACGATGCATCCGACGATAGTGTGATAGGTGTTCACAACGTCGCAAGCGGCGAGCGTGCAGGGGTGACCTGGGAAGATCTAGACTACGAGACGAGTTATGAGTGGTATGCTGAAGTTAGCGATGGTGTTTTAACGGAAACATCGCCTACTTGGTCGTTTACCACAGAGCCCGATGCACACTTCGAAGTAGAGATCGAAGATTATGCAGAAGAGATGGTCGCAGGAGAAGATTTTGTCGTTGAATACTCTGTAACAAATATAGGTGAGTCGACTGATGTGCAGGATATCGGCTTCTATGTTAACGGGGTGGTTGAAAAAACGGAGGAATTAGAACTTGCAGGCGGTGCCGATCATGACGGCGAATTCACTTGGGAAGTTGAAAACGCGGGACAGTATTCTTTCATGATCTCGTCTAGAGATGAACAAACCGAAGAGAGATGGTTCACAGCACTAGTGCCGCCGCACTTTGAAGTGGAGATTGAAGAGTATCCTGAAGAGATAGTCGCAGGAGACGAAGTAGTTATTGACTACTCTGTTGAGAACACGGGAGAAGCAGAAGGTGTTCAGACCATAGAATTCAAAGTCGACGGAGTGGTCGAAGACAGTGAGGACGTGACCCTTACCGGTGATGATATTCACGAGGAGCAGTTCACCTGGTCCACCGATGAATCTGGAGAGTACACTCTAGAAGTATCTAGCGAGGATACTGAGTACGAAATTACCGTTACCGTTTTAGATCCTCCGTACTTTGAAGTGGAGATAGTGGAATACGATGACGAAGTCGTAGAAGGAGACCCGGTCCAGGTCGAATACACTGTTACGAACACGGGAGACATCGAAGGTACGCAGGATATCGAGTTCATAGTAGATGGCGCAGTGGATGATCATGTAGAGATCGAACTTTCGGGCGGTGAAAGTTACGAGGGTTCGTTCATATGGCAAACGAATGAAGCAGGCGATTACGATCTAGAGGTATCGAGTGAGGACACAGAGGAAGACGCCAGCGTTACCGTGTTGAAAGACGCCCACTTTGAAGTTGAGATAATCGGTTATAACGAAGAGGTCACGGAAGGCGAAGACGTGGTTGTGGAGTACGAAGTTACAAATACTGGAGACGTGGAAGGTACTAAGACAGTTTCATTTACTGTAGATGGAGAGGAAAAGGACAGTACAGAGATCACGTTGGACGGAGGAGATTATCACCAGGGCGAGTTCACCTGGCAGACAGAAGAAGGAGACGACGGAAACTACGACATAAGAGTGGGGACCGAAGATCACGAGGATATACGCACAGAAGCACTGACAGTCCAAGAAGAAAGCATATTGGAATCGTTAGGGTGGCTGCCCATCCTCATCATAATTGTTATAGTTGTGATACTGGTCCTTGTACTGGTTTTGAGGAAAAAAGGAGACGAGGAAGAAGAGAATCCTTGCGGTGTCTGCGGCGACGAGATGCGATTTATCGAGCAATACGACAGCTGGTACTGTGATACTTGCCAGGATTATCGTCGAGATACTCCGGATGAACAAGCGGCAGTAGGAACCGGTGGAGCCGTACAAGCACAAACAGGAGTACAACAGCAGTCCGATCGCTGTCCTAACTGCGGTGGTGAACTCAAATATATAGAAGAGTACGAGCGGTGGTACTGCTATTCCTGTCAGCAGTACAAATAAAACCTTTTTTTATTTTTTATTATTTCTTTCCCATATACCCAAAAGTCTTCTCGTTTTCCAAAGGCAGTTGATCTCTGAAACGACGATAGCTTCATCATATACATCTATGACATTGAACGAGTTCCCGAATAGGCTCCTCTGATAGACACTGCTCAACGAGTTTGCGTTCACGATAACTGTTTTTTCCACACTAGCGGCGAAGGGATGAGAAGAAGTACCTGTAAGTATAAGATCGACTTTCTCATCCACCGCCTCCCTTAGAAAGTCGCCGCTATCTTCCAGCAGGCCTTTCTCTCTAGCGTGAGGTATAGGGAGTACGTTATGGTGTAAAAATATGCATTTGAACTGGTTCTGTTTTTCTCGCAACTTCTGGAATACTCTTTCACGTTGAGTCTCTCCGATTATGCCTATGGGTGAATCGTACTGGGAAGAAGCGATACCCTGGAGGTAAAAATTCTTACCGGTAAAACTTTGATCGATGTCTCCGAAGTGTTCTTGATATAGGTCGTATCCTAAATAATTCATATCTCTACCTGCAGGCGTATAAACTACAGGAAGATCGAATCTATCCATGTAGTTTTTTGCAAGGTCATAATCTCTTGGTATACCCTCTTCGACTATGCCACCACAATGGACTAGAACGTTCCCCTCCAATGAATTTATATTTTTTAACGCATTCAAAAAGTGAAGCTGTCTGAATTTAGTAGAAGGAGAGATGAACGTGTTGGATATATGGATGATCCGGAACCTTTTTTCCCCGAAATCGTAAAATATCCTTCTCCCCTCTCTAGGATATTCTTTTACATCTACGGATTTTTTGTTGATGAACCTGTTTGTTTGCACCCTAAGTTTATCCTCGTCTATATCGATCTCATTGTATGAATTCACATCTCCGTATCTTGTTTTTTTACCCGAAACCGTACCTGCATTCACGAAGACCGTGTTGTTTATATTGTAAACGTTTGGATAATGTCTGTGGCCGGAAAGGACAAGGTCCACTTCGAACCTTAAGAAAAGATCCAAAAGATCGCCGGCGTTGGATAACACGTTCCTTTCTCTACCGGCCATGGGTATAGGTAATATATGGTGATGGATCACTAATATTTTGATGGTTTTGTCACTGTATTCTCTTAAAGCCCTGCTGATCATGTTGAACTTGGTCATTCCCACCCGTCCGTCGTTGCTGTCTTGAACACAGCTGTCCACGAATATCACTATGGCTTCATCTTGTTCCATGGTACCGTTGGGCGGGCCTATGTACTTTTTGTAGAGAGCTATGCCACCGCTTCTCTTATCGTGATTGCCTGGTATGGTGACGCAGGGTGTTTCTACTTTAGATAGTAATTTTTGAGCTTCGATAAAGTGTTCCTCTTTACCCTCCTGGGTTATGTCACCGGAATGTATAAGAAGATCGTATCCCCCTTCGTTCAACTTGTTAAGTACATGGATCAACGGATCCCGATCAAAATATTTTTCGCTGCCGATGTGCGTATCCGATAAGTGAAGGATCTTCATCTCATTCCCTCGAAATATGCGTTTCTAGTTTTTGTTTTTGTAGATCTATCAAGTCGCTGAAAGTTAACATACCTACGAATTTTCCACTCTCTTTTACCAGCAGGTGTTTGATGTCCTTGGTAGCCATGATCTCTAAAGCGTCTTTCACGGCTATATCTATGTCTACAGTTATCAATTCCTTAGTCATTATGTCTTTGACTGGAGTTTCCGGGTTCAAACCTTCAGCGATAACTCTTTTCTTCAGATCATCGTTAGTGATCAATCCTGCTATCTCGTCATCCTCAACTACCGTTAGGGAACTTATGTTGAACTCCACCATCTTTCGTGCGGCTTCTTGTACCGATGTATCCGACGTCACGCCTATTATCTTTTTACTGATAAAAGTCCTGATGGGATTTTCGATCTCGCGGAATCTTGGCAGTTCTTCAACCATGTTTTATCACCGGTTCTAGGTCTGTGATGATATCATCCATTATCTTCCTTATAGTACTTCCCATACTTTCATTGGTGATTATCTTGGCTCCGTTTTCTTTTCCCTCTTGGATGGTGTATTCTTGGATCCTTCTGATCTTCTCTATCTTTTCGATGTATCTTTCAGGGTCTCGATGACTCCCCTTTGCCCTTGAGACGAACCTCTCCTTATGCTCTTCGAGATCCGGGACTTCTAAGACGTATTGAAAGGCAAAGCAGTCCTCTCGATGTTGGAGGTCCAAGTGGCCTGGAACGATATGAACTCCATTGATTATGGTATTCAATCCCTCCTTGATGCCCCTTTCGATCACCGCACTGACGCCCATGTTTACAACGCTGACCTGCTGGTCGAATCCATATATCAAGGGATCGTCTACATAAGAACCTTTCACCTTCTTGTCGGTCATGAAGGTGGATTCGTAAAGCGTGGGTATCAACTCTTTTGATACCATGGTCCTCATTATCTCTCTGATGGTGTCGCTTCCTATTATCCTGGTGACGTCTAAACGGTGTCCTAGTTCTGCAGACAAAGTCGATTTTCCAACACCGGGTCCACCTCCTAGCATTATGAGTAAAGGTTTATCAAGGTACCTTAACTGCCTAGTAACTCTGTAAAATCTTTCTTCCTTTTTTAGACCTCGCTGGAGCAATTTTGTCCTCACTTTTTCTTTGATCTTTTTGGAAGGGATCTCATCCTCGTCCTTCACTTCTTGATATATCTCATCCACTATCTCATAGATCTCGTCCAGGCTCAATCCTGTTATGTCTAACGAACTGGCCAATATACCTTTAGAGAAAGGATATCTTGTTCCGTCTTTGGTGATGCATAGCATTTTTTTCACCTCCTTTTTTCAACGGCCCTTTTACACAATGGAAGGACCGCTTTCTCCAAGTCATCTACATTTCCTCCTACTATAACGGTTTCGTTATGCATGAAAGTGAGTTCTAGACCTTTTTTTCTCGCGTACATCCCCGCCACATCTATGGAAGCGGCCTTTATCTCGGTCAGCAGCACCTCCGCATCTTCAATATCTTTTAGGTCTTTTTCCAGTTCGATCCTGTCGGAAAGGTTGTTGGTGATACCTACCACCTCACAGTTGGAATCCTCTTCAAGATGGGTTTTGATCTTCGGCAGTATAGGATCAGGTGCGGTGGTTGCCACAAATACTTTTTTGGAGGATATGTCGTGTAGCGGTTTTGGTCTAAATATGGTCAAAAGATAGTCTATCTCCGGAGCTATCTCGACGATACCTTTTTCTATCTTTTTTATTTTTTCTTTGGTGGCTAAAGGCTCTTCACACATCGTAACTATCACAAGGTCCGATGTTTTTATGCGGTACGGCCCAAAATATTTGAGTATATGGTCCAAAGGTTGCTTTGCTCCTATGATCACTATCCTGGTATCCGTTTTAACCGGAGGTACCGTTGATCCTGAACCTTCCATGATCACAAAATCCTGGGGAAGTTTTTCCGCACTCTCCGCACCCAAAACAACGTTGGATGTGAAAGGGTTTCCGGCCATGCCTCCCCCACATCTTCTGCAGCCCACCGTAGGAACTTCCGCCAGAAGTGCATCTTCAAGGTAGTCCGAGGCCGCGTGTTTTCCACTCTCGGCGATCTTCAAAAGAAAATCTGCGTTCACTCTATCTTTTTTTGCCTCAACAACGACGGGTTCGGGAGGTCCTCCTCGCCCCATGCAGACTATAACTGGCTCGTATCCATCCTCTTTCATGGTACGGGCTATGGAAACACTCACGCCGGTTTTACCGACCCTTTTCCCCGTACCTATTATAGATAAACTGGGTTTACTCAATACTTTTTTCTCTTGTGGAGATAGGAATATAAAATCGGAACCTATGTAACTCGCATGGTACTTCAAGATCACAGAAGCCATCTCGAATCTATCTTCGTAATCAACCACCGGCTCGTCGGAAAGGTCCACGACTATGTCCGGGCGCTCCTCTATCAAAGATCTTTTTACCAAGTTCGGTAATTCTTTCTTTCCTTGACAGGAGTAGATCGTGTATTCGCTTTCTTCTTTTTCAGGCATCAACTCCTTTACAGGATCTTTTATCTTTTCAGTACCTCCTAAAAAAACGAGTGCGACTATATCTGCTCCATTTTTTGTTAAAACTTCTAAAGTAGCTTTTGTGACCGGAGGATAATGCTCTCCGTCTACCAGGCAGATAGTTTTTTTTCCTCTAAAACAAGGGATGAAAGAGTCATCGATATGCAGTTCGTCTATCGGTGTTTTTTCGGACATGTGATCCTTATGGGATACACTTTATATCTTATTAATATTCCCATGGGGTATAGGAGAAACTTTAATTTGCATCGTTGCCATGAAAAAAAGGAAGATAGATGAGCAAGTATCCTTTATCGAGTAAAATTAAAAAAAAACGGGCCGCCCACGCTGTCATACCCATGGGTATAGTTGCAGTTTCCTTTGCCGCTATATTCATCAGGTTATCGGATTCGGATCCCATGACGGTTGCTTTTTACCGTATGTTTTTTTCGACCCTTTTCCTTTTGATACTCATACCGCCCTACATCGATAGGTTGAAAAGATTGAGTAGAAAGGAATGGATCACATTGATGACCACAGGGTTGTTTTTGGCCGTACATTTCGCTTTTTGGATATCTTCGTTGTATCACACTTCGGTGGCCTCTTCCGCCATCCTTGTGAGTACGCATCCTATCCTGGTGGCGTGGATATCCGGATGGTATCTAGATGAGAAGACTTCTTTTAACGCATACATCGGCATCGGCATAGCTTTGGTGGGAGTAGCGGTGATGACTTTTTCCAATTATAGAGTAGGTGGTCGTGCTCTGTTTGGAGATATGTTGGCCATAATAGGTATGATCGCGCTGGCGGGATACATATTGAGGGGAAGGAAGATAAGACAGGACCTGGCGGTCATACCCTACGCCTTTGTAGTTTACCTGTTCAGCACTGTATTCTTGGCTGTATTCTCGATCCCTTTCTCCGCTTCCTTTGCCGTCTATCCCGCAAGGGAATATATTATATTCTTAGCCTTGGCGTTGATACCCACCGTGGTAGGACACACGGTCTTCAACTGGGGCCTTAAACACCTGAAAGCGAGGATCATCTCGATCAGTTTTTTGGGAGAACCGTTGGGAGCTTCGATACTCGCATTTTTGATATTAAAAGAGATGCCCCCTGAGCTGACTCTAGTGGGAGGGATCATAACGTTGTTAGGTATCTATATGTGTACCAGATACGATTGAAAAAGTGCTAGGTCGCCGAGGTGGGTGCTCAGCTCACCACTGAGTTAACCCATATCCATCCTCGACCCCGCTATCCCTCGAGCATCGGCAGTCCAGGTATCGGCTGCTCCCTTCCGGGCCTGGCCTGGTTAACCTGGCTAAGACAAGGAGGTACAACCCTCCGGTTGCCCTCAAAGCACCTCCGATCCCGAAGGACGAGGTCTCATCGTCTGGATCTGGCTCAGCGGTGGGCTGATTACACCGTCCCCGGTGGTCACCCCCGCATATCGACGTTTTCGGTGTATAAGGGCACGCCGAACGCCCCGGTTAGACCTAGCATCACTCTCTTAGGACCATGTGGTATATAAGTTTTTAATAACAACTCTTTTCGGGCGAACAAAGATTTATACCTGCCTTGAGTTATCGTAGGACTATGCATGATATCCCTTCATCTGTGGATCCTAACGTTATCGAAGAAAGAGATTATCAGCTCAACATATTTTACAGTGTCAGAGATAAAGATTCTCTCGTGGTTTTACCCACGGGTTTGGGAAAGACCGCCGTGGCACTTTATCTCGTTTGTTTGTCCGTGGAGGAAGGTGAAAAAGTATTGGTCATGGCTCCCACCAGGCCTCTCTGTCAGCAGCATCTTGACTTCATGATCAGATCCACTAAATTAGAGGAAAGAGATGTCAAATTGATCACAGGCGAACTTTACGCTCAAAAAAAGAGGGAAAAGATCTGGAAGAACGATCATAAAGTTTTCATCGCCACACCTCAAACAGTCAACAACGACCTTCTTCTTTTACCTATATCCGATTTCGGTTTGACGGTGTTCGACGAGGCCCACAGAGCAGTGGGTGACTACGCCTACGTTGAGATAGCAAAAGCCTGTAAAGACAAGATGCAGTTTTTGGGCCTTACCGCCTCTCCAGGAAGCTCGTTCGAGAAGCTGGTAGAGGTCTGCTATAACCTCGGTATAGAGCAAATCGAAGTCAGGACGGAAAGTGACGAAGATGTCGAACCTTATGTAGGAAAGAGAAGATTCGATTGGATAGAACTTGAAAAGAGCGAAGAGTTAGAGAGGATGGAAGGATGGCTGAACTCGATACTACAGGATTTTTTGAAAGATCTGAGCGGTTACACCAAACAGACGAAGAACATGGATCCTAAGAACGTTGGAAAGAAGGCTTTGATAGATACGCAGGAGAACCTTCAGAAGAGGATAAGAGGAGGTAAGGGAAACAAGGGCTATCTTTTTCATGCCCTGTCACTGACCTCGGCTTCCATAAAGGTGGCGCACCTCAAAGAACTTTTATTGACCCAAGGGATAGATGCCGCACACCGTTACCTATTAAGACTTCAGGAAAACGATGACCGCTCTTCGAAGTACGTGAGGAAGAAGGAAGAGTTCGCTCTTCTGAGTGAAAAACTCCTTGACCTGAAAGCTATGCCCGTTGAGACGAATCCTAAACTGATGGAATTGAGGAGGATATTGAGGGAAGAATTGGAAGAGGGAAGAGCTATGGTTTTCGCTCAGTACAGGGATACTGTGGACTATCTCATCGAAGAGTTAAAAAAGCTCGACGGAATAGAACCGGCGAAACTCATCGGTCAGGCCGATAAAGAAGGAGACAAGGGGATGAGCCAGGAGGATCAGAAAACCACTCTGGAAAGATTCAGGAAAGGTGATCACAATGTATTGGTATGCACGAGGATAGGTGAAGAGGGCCTGGACATCCCGGCCACCGAGCTAGTGGTTTTCTATGAACCTGTTCCATCCGCTATACGCTCTATACAAAGAAAAGGAAGGACCGCTAGAGACCAAAGATCGGGAAAGGTATACGTGCTGATCTCTAAAGATACTAAAGACGAGGCTTTTTACTGGAAGAGTAAGCACGCAGAAAGAGAGATGTTCGAACACGTTTACCGGCTGAGTAGAGAATTGAATAAAGGTGAGCCCAGTAGAGTGCTGGAAAGGTTGATGGACGAAAAGGTGAGAACACAGAGCACTTTAGAAAGTTTTGGTTGATCTTTCAAAAAAGGTTAATACTCCCCACTGCAATCAACCACAAAGTTCTACAAAGGAGGCAAAGGCACCGTGAGCGACCCGACACCCATGATGAAACAGTACTACGATATCAAGAATAGATATCCCGATTCTATAATCTTTTTCAGGATGGGTGATTTCTACGAGATGTTCGACGAGGACGCAAAAAAAGCTTCGGATGAGTTGGATATCACCCTCACGTCTAGAGATAAAAATGGTGAGAACCCCACACCCATGGCAGGCGTACCTTACCACTCGGTGGATAGTTACCTGCAGCGCTTGATAGATAAAGGCTATACCGTGGCCATAGCGGAGCAGGTCCAGGATCCTGACGAGGCTTCCGGTATCGTGGATAGGGAAGTAGTCAGGGTGGTTACTCCCGGGACAGTGATCGACCAAGGCATGATAGACGGTTCTAGTAACAATTTTTTGATGTGTATATATGGGAAAAAAGGATTCGGTGTTGCGGCTGTAGACGTTTCCACAGGAGATTTTTTCGTGACGGAAGTGGACGATAAGAGCGATATGTTTTCCGAGGTCTTGAGGTACGAACCTACCGAATGTATCTTGCCCCTATCCCTCTATGATGATCAGGATTTTCTTGACCAGTTAGAGCAGGAGCACGAGATGATGATACACACTCACAACGAAGAGGCTTTCTACACAGCTAAGGATGATCTGTTGGACCACTTTGGAACCGATTCTTTGACGCCTTTAGGCCTTGAAGGCAAGGACAAAGCGGTCAAAGCCGCTGGAGCCACTTTGAATTATCTGAAGGAAACACAGAAAAAGACCATGGATAACATCCGGCGTTTACGATCTTATTCACCGGACGAATACATGACTTTGGACGCCACTACGTTGAAGAATCTTGAGATATTTAGAAACCTTAGAGAGAAGACCAAAAAGGGTACTCTTCTAGATGTTTTAGATGAGACGGTCACGGCCATGGGCTCGCGTAAATTGAGAAGTTGGCTGCAGAAACCTTTACTCGAAGTGGAAAGTATAGAAAGAAGATCGTCCTCCGTAGAGATTCTGAACGATAGTATATTTCTCCGTGATGATCTTAGAGATGAACTCCACGGACTTTACGATATAGAAAGGTTGATAAGTAGAGTGGTTTACGGCAACGCCGACGCTAGAGACCTTTTAGCCATAAAGGATACCCTTTCGAGGATAGACCCCATCAAGAATATGTTGAAAGAGGAAGGATCTAAAGAAGATAGATGGGCCCTACTCAAAGATATCGAGAAAAGGATAGATTCGCTAGAAGATGTAAGGGAAAAGATCGATTCCGCCATAGAGGAAGATCCACCGGCGACCATCAAAGAGGGCGGCATTATCAAGGATGGTTTCGACGAAGACCTAGACAGGTTGAAAAAGAAGGCAAAAGAGGGCAAGAGATGGATCAATTCCCTGGAGAAAGAGGAAAGAAAAAATACAGGTATAGAACGGTTGAAAGTCGGTTACAACAAAGTTCACGGCTATTACCTAGAAGTTCCGAGATCGAAAACAGATAAAGTTCCAGATCATTATTCTCGGAAGCAAACTTTGAAGAACGCTGAACGGTACTACACCCAAGAGTTGAAGAAAAAAGAAGAGGAGATAATAAGCTCAGAAGAGAAGATGGAAGCTTACGAGTACCAGTTATTTAAAAAAGTGAGAAAAGCCGTGGGCGAGGAAGCCGATAGGTTTCAAAAGACAGCTGAAGCCCTTGCGGAACTCGATGTTCTAACAAATTTTGCTCACGTGTCCATAAGAAATAATTACAACAGACCGGAAGTGTATCCGGGAGGAAAGATCGAGATCGGTGGGGGAAGACATCCCGTGGTAGAAAAGAACATAGATGAAAACTTCGTGTCCAACGATACTCTTTTAGACGATGTGAACAACCAATTCTTGATCATAACGGGACCGAACATGTCTGGAAAGTCCACATATATGAGGCAAGTAGCTTTGATAACGTTGATGGCCCAGGTAGGCTGTTTCGTCCCGGCCGAGAAAGCGAAGATAGGTGTTGTTGATAGGATATTTACCAGAGTGGGCGCCTTGGACGATCTCACAAAGGGCCGTTCTACTTTTATGGTGGAGATGGTGGAATTGGCCAATATATTACATAACGCTTCAGAAAACAGTTTGATACTTCTCGACGAGATAGGCAGCGGAACCAGCACATTTGACGGTTTGAGCATAGCATGGTCCGTGACCGAGTACATAAGTGAAGAGATAAAGGCCAAGACCTTATTCGCTACACACTATCACGAGATCACCGAGCTCGAAAAAACTTTGCAGAACGTGAAGAATCTACACGTGGCTGCAAAAGATACCGGTGACGAAGTTGCGTTTCTAAGGAAGGTCAGAGAAGGCAGCACCGATGAGAGTTACGGTATCCACGTAGCGTCTCTGGCCGGATTACCGGAACCAGTGGTAAAAAGGTCACACGATATATTAAAACAGATCGAGGAGGACCACACCATCGAGATGAAAGATCACCAGGGGCCGAGATTTACCCAGATGGTCTTCGACGTTGAAAATTTAGAGGATGATAAGAAGGGCGCCAAAACCGATTCGCATCCTGTTATAGAAAGATTGAAAGGATTGGAGATAGAGAGTATGACCCCCATCGATGCCGTGAACGAGCTGTGGAAGTTAAAAGAGGAATTGGAGGATTGAATGATATGGGTAAAATAAAAGTTCTTTCGGAAGACACTGTCAACCAGATAGCTGCAGGGGAGGTGATAGAGAGGCCGGCTTCGGTGGTGAAAGAACTCATGGAAAATTCTTTGGACGCCGGTGCCGACGAGATCGACGTGGACGTAGTGAAAGGCGGCAAGAAGAAGATAGAAGTGAAAGACAACGGAGTTGGGATGAGTAAAAAAGAAGTGGAATTAGCTTTTAAAAAACACGCCACCAGCAAGATAGAGGATATCGAAGACCTCGATCATCTGAACACGCTCGGTTTTCGAGGGGAAGCTCTGGCCAGTATAGCGGCCGTCTCAAAAGTTACTGTGCTCACAAAAACTGAAGATCAGATCGAAGGCACGAAATTGGTCATACACGGCGGCGATATGGTAGAAAGCGAAGACGTAGGATGTGCTAAAGGTACGAGCATCCGGGTGGAAGATCTTTTTTACAATACACCGGCTAGGAAAAAGTACCTTAAGAGGACAAACACGGAACTTGCCCATATAAGCGAAGTGGTAACACGCAACGCCATAGTGAAGTCAGGAGTACAGTTTTCCTTGACTCACCAGGGAAGAGAGCTCACCTTCGTTCCTAAATCGGGCTCCATGCTGGAAAATATAAAAGCGATATACGGAAAAGAGATAGCGAAAAAGATGGTGAAAGTGAGCAAAGATGGAGAAGGCTTCGCCGTGGATGGTTACGTCAGCAAACCGGAGATAGACAGGTCAAATAGGAAGCATATATTCACCTACGTCAATTCTAGATACGTTAGGAATAATCTATTGAAAAGAGGCATAGTGGATGGTTATGGTACGCTGTTGAAGAAGGGTAGATATCCTCTGGCCTTTTTGGATCTAGATATCGATCCTGAAAAGATAGATGTAAACGTTCATCCCACCAAGACAAAGATCAGATTTTTAGAGGAAGAGAACGTAAAAGAGAAGGTGGCGGGTGCCATCGAATCGGCCTTGATGGATGTAAACTTGGTACCCACGATATCACGAGAAGAGAAAAAAGTAGACACTGAAAAGGTCATGGAAAAAGTAGACAAAGATAGTTCTAAATTTCAATCTCAGTTGGAGATGGAGGAAGATCCTGAAGTAAAAGAATCAAAATTATCATATATGAGGGTTGTAGGTATCTTAAAAGACACGTATATCGTGGTTGAAACACCATCTGGTATGGCGGTGATAGATCAGCATGCGGCCCATGAGAGGATAAACTACGAACGATTGAAAAAAAAGGTCGATGATAAGATAGACAGTCAAAAATTGGTCTCGCCCAAGACCATTGAACTTCAGCCCAAAGAAGCGGCGATACTGCGTGCTAATGAAGGCTTACTCTCAAAACTGGGATTTGAGCTTGACCATTTTGGAAAGACAACTTTCAGGATAAGAGGCGTACCTGTAATATTTAACGAGATCCAGGAGAAAGAGATATTGCATTCGGTTTTGGACGAGTTGATGGATAAAAAGGGGACCAGTCTTGAGGAGAGGTCTGAGGATATGATAAAATACATGGCGTGTCACTCATCCGTTACCGCCGGTGATAAACTTTCCGTCTCCAAGGCCAGAGAACTGCTGGAAGAATTAGGGAAATCGGAGAACCCTTATACGTGCCCCCATGGAAGGCCGACCATGGTGAGTTTCACCGAAAACGATATGGGTAAGTGGTTCAAGCGAACTTGAATGATACAAAGGAAAAATTTATAAGATACATTCTTCTATGAGCAAATCCCAGAGAGAAATTCTGCCTTAGTATCCTTTTACATTCATGACAGCGGGGTAGGATAGCCAGGATATTCCGTCGGGCTCATAACCCGGAGACCAGTGGTTCAAATCCACTCCCCGCTATCTTCTCGTTTGAGTGAGGTTAAAATATATGAACGAAGAGACCAAAGAAGAATATCTTGAAGCGCTCTATAAATTGTCTTTGAGTCAGGAGCGTGACAAGATCAAGACGGGTCAGATAGCTAAAAAGATGAAGATCTCTCCCCCGTCGGTGACTGAGGTGCTCCAAAAACTAGAAAAAGAAAGTTTTATAGAATACAGACCCTACTATGGTGTAGAATTGACAAAAAAGGGGAGAGAGGAGGGTAAAAGGATAGTTAGGATCCATAGAGTTTTAGAAGTTTTTTTGGATGAATTTTTTAACATACCCGAGGAGGAGATCCACGATAAAGCATGCGAATTAGAACACATATTCGATATGGATATGGTGGACGAAATCTGTGAAAGACTCGGCGCACCCTCTACTTGCCCTCACGGAAAAAAAATACCTGAATGTACATCTAAGAGTTGTCCCGTAGAAGGAAAAAAACTCTAAGATTGAAAAACTATATTAAGTTCTACGGTATTCAATTTATCAAGATAGAAAACAGAAATAGGATAGAGGAGTGAGTAAGATGACAGAAACGGAATTAGATAAGTTACGAGAAAGATTCTTAGATATAGCAGAAGATGGCGAAGAAAAGAAAAATTTGGAGGACGATCTGAGAGACGAGTTTCTCAAAGATGAGATGGTAGCGCTCTTAGAAAGTGCCGGTATCGAAACAAAGGCGAATTGGACCAAGGACGAACTTTCCGAAAAGATGCTTTCAGATAGTTTCATCGAAAGGGTCGTTGAAGATTTCACACCACCGGACGACAAAGTAAGAGCTAGCGTCAAACGCAAAAAGATGGGGCTTTCCTTTTTCGAGGATATGCTTTCACCTTCAAAGCTTTTGATGAATTTTAAAAGCGGTGAATACGGCGGCATCGAAGAGTTCTGGGAAGATCTTCAAAAAGAATTAAGAAGCGGTTTTGGAGAATTCAAATTGCCACCTCAAAAGTACTGGGAGTCTGTAGAAAAAGAATGGAAAGAAAAAGTTCGAAAGATTCAACATAACATCAACGAATTATCTGAAACAGAGATCCCGCAGGAAGAGATAGAGGAGTTGAACAAACTATGGAAGGACTTCGTTAAAGAGATGAGTCTTCATCTTGGAGAGATCCCCATCGAGCTTCAATTGAGGAAGAAGAAGGTCTTTGGGATGATACAAGAACATACAGATGAGAGCAAAGAGATAATATCTAAAAGAGAGAAGAACCTCAAAGAACTCTATCCGCTTTGGTTCGATATGGTGGAGGATATAAGGCAGGAACTCGAAGATACCAGGAACTACATGGAGGATAAGGAAGAGATGATCTACGATCAGTGGGAGGAGTTCAAAGGTGAATTCACCACAAAAGTTGAAGCATTGGCTGTTGAAAACGCAGATAAGATGGAAAAAGTTGACAAACTATGGTCTTCGCTTTCAAAGAATTTTGAGAAGAGTTTGGCCAAAGGTTTCGAGAAAGACCATCACCTTCACGAGGCTTTCTGGGAAGAGCTAGGTAGGGAAAAACCCCTGATGTTCAACAGGTTTGAAAAGATCAGAAAAAAGCTTCAGGATGATTACTACCAGATGGCGGAGCAGACAATAGAATCTTTAAAACAGGGTTACGAGGAGATGACGACTCTTGAGGAAAAAGATGAGGAAAAGGATAAAGAGATCGCTGAACTAAAAAAGAGGATAGAGGAACTGGAGAAAAAGCTGGAAGAGCAGTGACGGTGTCGATAAACAAACCTTTTTTAAACACCTTTTCATTTTTTTTGCATGGGAAATCCATAAGTAATCCTAATCTATGCCCGCGTTGCTGATGAAAAAAGAAACATTGAAGGTATTTGGATTATTGGCAGTCGGTATAGTCATCCTCTTATTTTTATTTAGGATAATAGGCTTCCAGGAGATATCATCCGCGCTGAGAGAGTTGAACATCTATTATTACTTGATAGTTGTAATTCTCGTGATCGGGGGCAGCTTTTTTTGGGCAATGCGTTGGGGTGTTTTCGTTAGAAAAATAGATCCCGATATATCCAAGATAGATCTTTTCAAGATGATGCTGGTGGGCCAGGCGGTAAACAATTTAACGCCGATAGTTAAGATGGGCGGCGAATTGACCAGGGTCTATCTTTTGAAGGAAAAATTCAATATGAAAGCCAAAGAAGGCTTCGCCACCGTTGCGTCGGACCTTACCATGGAATTCATAGTGGACATCATAATCGTTACCGCCGCCGTCATCCTTCTCATGATCTTTACCACTCCTCCTTTATTGGTATATATAATGATCTTCATATTCGCCTTGGTTTCTTCTCTGATAATTTTTATCATCCTTGAGATCTATCTAGGATACTCTAAATTATTTCGTATCATCCTTTGGATCTGTAGACGTATCAAGAGAGTGCGTACCAAAGAAGAGGACATACTGAACATGTATAAAAGCTTTCGAAGAACTTTTAGAAGGAGCCTTAGAGATAGAAAGATGTTCGGAGAAGGTATGACCCTTTCTTTTATGAGAAAAGGACTCGATGTTTTGAAGTACTATATCCTTCTAGCCGCTTTAGGCCACACACTCGGCTTCGTGACCATAATAATAGCCATCGGTTTGAGCATAATGCTGCTGTTGATACCAGGGATCCCTGGCAATATCGGTGTTTACGAGGGCGGTATGGTATCGGTTTTCATCTTTTTGGGAGTATCTCCCGGTGTGGCAGGGACCGCAGTTCTGTTAGATAGGTTGGTCTGGTATTGGGGCATCACAGGGGTCGGTGGGATGTTAGGTACCAAATATGGTATGGAGATCGTAGCTAGGAACAAAGGTAAAACACTTTAGGGGATCGTGAATTTTTCAATAAGTTATTTATAGGGAGTAATCCAATTAATGCTCTATGTGTGAAAAATCTCGCCTAAATAATTTTGCGATACTGTGTTCTGTTTTTTTATTGACCGCAGTGAGTTTTTGTGGCACAAGTGTGTTGCCGTTTGAAGAGAGGATAGGATCTACCACTTACGATGAAACCATCCTAGGAACGAGTCATTTTGCAGGCGGAGTGGGTACCCGTGAGGATCCCTATGAGATAGAGGATTGGCATGGACTTCATGAAGTTCGAAATGACCTCGATGCATCCTACGAACTCGTAAACGATCTGAACGAAAGTACCGATGGATATGAAGAGCTTGTGAATACGGATGAAGGCTGGGAACCTATCGAAGGTAAAGAAGAATACGCTTTGGATTTCGACGGTGATGATGATTATGCCTATGCCGATATGTCTGCTTGGGATTTAGGACAGGAATTTTCAAAGGGTATGTTTATAAAAACAACTTATCAAGGAGAACAATCGATATCAGGCTATACATCTGGTTTACCTTTTGATTCTCCGAGGATGAACCAATTTTATATGAATAGCGATGGAACTGTTACTTTTAGGTCCTGGGATGATAGTGAGTACACAGTAACTTCAACTTCCACGATCAATGATGGTGATTGGCATCATGTTTTTATGACAAGGGAAGATATAGATGACGGGGATTATGAAGTGTCTATTTATGTTGATGGTGTGAAAGAAAACACAGAAGAAGTTGGAGTGCATACGGAATGGGGAACAGAATATTATGTTTTAGGAATAGAATATGAAATGGATGAGTATTATGAAGGAAAGATGGATGATGCTCGCATCTATGACCGCACTCTTTCCGAGTCAGATATAGAGGAATTATACGAAAATAGATACAAAGAGATCGGAGATGAAGCGGCGTGGTGGCCTATGAACGAGGGCGAAGGCGACATTGTTTACGATGCAAGTGGTGAAGAGAACCACGGCGAAATAATAGGCGCAGCTTGGACGATTTGGGAAAAGATTCCATTCCAAGGAACTTTAGATGGGAACGGCCATGTCATATCAGACCTATACATAAATAGATCTGAGCAGTCAGGGATAGGTCTCTTCGGTTCGGATATGGGAGGGATGATTTTTGACCTCGGTATAGAAGATGGTAAAATAATCGGTGAACGAAACGTAGGAGGTTTAGTTGGAAGCATGGATGGAGGAGAGATCACGAGGACTTATTTTACAGGTGATGTTGTTTCTACAGCTGAAAGATGGGCCGAAGTGTACGATGAAGAAGAGGAATATGAAGGTGATGATTGGGAATTATATTGGGATGCCGAAGGGGTCGATGTCTCGGATGCAGATACTCTTCAGTTAAGATTTCACTATTATCTCGAGAGCGACGGAGGTAATGATGCAGCAGCAGTTGTCCGAGTGGGTGGCGAAGTGATCTATTATAATGTAGCTGAGGATGCCGAAGCCTTTGAGGAAGAATGGGAAGGATGGACAGATGTTAGTGATATGGTAGAGGTGGATATAGAATTCATTATATACACGGGAGATGGTTGGTTTGGAGAGGCAAATGCTGTTGGATATGAAGCAGCTTATGGTTTTGAATCTTCTACAGGCGGTTTGGTCGGAACGATGGACTCAGGTGAAGTGAGTGATTCTTATGTTGAAGATACAAACGTAGAAGGAGAGACGGGAAGTGTTGGAGGTCTGATAGGTAATAACAACGGCACTGTAGAAAGATGTTGGGCCGCTGGGAATATCGTAGGTGATGAAGAAGGGGGTCTAGTTGGCAATAATTCAGGTGAAATCCATGATTCCTTCTCCGATATCGAAGTAGGACCGGATGATCCTATCGGTGAAGATCATGGAGTGAGTTCAAATGTCTATAGTCTTCTTACCGAGGAAATGAGATCATATGAGACATATACGGAGGAAGGAGAATACTTAGACCAGAGCTGGGACATAGATAACGTAGCTCCTGGCGAGACCGACGAAGGATATGTTTGGAATATAGTAGATACTATGACTTATCCTTTCTTTAGTTGGCAGGAAGACCCGGTCGAGTTGCTTGAGCCGCCGACAGATCTGAATGTTGAGCATACT
>Ga0207421_10002003_pt1 | contig 25755 bp, 20 predicted proteins | sample SodLakKL_010_SED_4_FD_187542 | JGI IMG/M metagenome (GOLD analysis project Ga0207421, IMG submission 187542) | Alkaline sediment microbial communities from Lake Tanatar, Kulunda Steppe, Russia - 8KL_010_SED (SPAdes) (version 2) | ecosystem: Environmental > Aquatic > Non-marine Saline and... | reverse complement strand
AAAGTTCACTTTATCCGTGGTTTTTTTAAAAGAGGAGTGAAGCTATTGATCAATATTGGGATGTATATTAACGCAATCATATTTATTGGTATAGTTTTATTTGCCTTTGTTGGGATCTACCTTCTTTTTGTCAGGAATTTTTTTAAGGATTAGTAGTTAGCTTGTTTTAGACCAACTTAAGAGTTTCTAATACAGGATCAGGTTGTTTCTGCTCAGTGTTCTTCCATGTAGCGAATGGGGTTTACCGGTGAACCTTTGTAATGCACCTCATAATGGAGGTGAGTTCCCGTGGTGCGCCCGGAAGCACCCATAGAGCCGATGGTTTGCCCCTTTTCTATCTTGTCTCCTTTTCTAACTGCAAAGCTGGCCAGGTGAGCGTAGTAGGTTTCATAACCATGCCCGTGATCAATTATTAAAAGGTTGCCCAGGCTGCCCCGGTAACCTGAAAAAGCCACTTTCCCGCTGGCAGCAGCCCTAATTTGGGAGCCATGGGAACCGGCAATATCCACACCGGTATGAAACTGGTAGCCACCTGTGTAAGGAACTTTCCTGGTTCCGAATCCTGAAGTAATTCGTCCTCGGGCCGGCCATAGTGAGGGCTTAGCCTCCATTTGGTCAACCTTAGCTTCGATCTTGCCGATATAGGTTTCAACTTCATCTAAAGTATCGAGCTGTTCGGGGATGGTATCGTGCAGTGTTACAATATTTTCAATGGCCCGGTCGAGGACCATACCTGATGTAGAGGAGCCTGTATAATGGTGATTGAAGGTTGCAAAACTCGTTCCAGTTTGCTCGGAAATGCTGTTGTAGGCATAAGGAGCAGGGTTGCCGAATGAATTGGAAGCCAGGGACTCGAAATAAGGGCTTGTTGGTTTGGATGAATTGTACTCGTTACGGGTTTCTTCAACCCGGGCTTGAAGGCTTTCCACATCTTCAAGGATTTCCACGTCATCAATTTTTTCTGTAACATCTTTAATTAACATATCCAGCTCGTCAACCTGGTCCATCGCCTGCTTGGTTTCAACAGCAAGGGCGTCTATTTCTTCTTGCTGGGCCCGGTTTATCTGCCTTAGTTCTTCAACTTGCCCTGCTTCAGCAGAAACTTTAAGGTAAGAGTACCCCAGGATGCCTACAGCGGCAATAATGATAGCTAACAAAAGTACAAACAACTGGATCTTAAAAAGGGGAAGCCGCAGGCTGAAAGTAGCTTCCTCAGAATGGGGTATAACCATGATTGTAAAACAGCGCTTTTGTCTCTCAGGTGTCATGATATCAGATTATCCTTGCTGAAATAGCCATTTTCACGCATGATAGGTTCTTCAAAAAGGCCATACAACATACCTTTAACTCCCCCCTAAAAAAAAAGTAAAAAAATATTAGGGGAGGCTTGCTATTAACGGGAAATACGTTTCCTCTAATTGTAAGGGTTTATTGTTACAGGAATATTACAAGGCCGTGATGCTTGTTTCATGTTTTTATATTGGATACGGGAATAAATATGTCGGCATAGTGCTATATTATGTGTTATTTTATAAGCAGTAAAAGATTTAGAGGGGAAATTATGGCAAAATCCGGTGAAAAAGCGGTAAAAGAGTTTTTAGAAAGCAAAGGGCTAGAGGCGGTAAAAATTCCCGAAGGTGAAACTAAAACTGTTGACTTTGAAGTTTACTCCGGTTTTAGTTTGGCCTGTTACCTTGAAGAAAAAACAATCGAACTTGCCCCTATGGCCTGGAAAAATAATGATTCCATCTACAACTCAATTGCCAAACATATGTATGAAGCCATCAAGCAGTTTAAAAGTGTAAACCCGGGCCATTTAGTGCCCAATGTTTTGTCTTTAACCAATATGGATCCAACTTACAGTGTAAATGATTTATTTACTACATTAACCGGCCATTTCATTACTCCAACCGGTAAAATGCGCCGTATTCAGAACATGAAACGCCTGGAAAATGATCTGTTCCTGATTGATTTATACCTCTGGTTTGATAATGATGAATTAACCGGGCACATCTATGATGAGAATGCCAGTCCCCTTGTATTGGACCTCGTTAAAGATTTAAAGCTTGATGAGCATTAGTCTGCCAGTTAATTAGAAAGCAGTCCATTTAAGGGCTAAATACCTTCCTTTTGCCCAACAAGCCGATGACCAACAATTTGCTGGATGTTCCTGAATCACGGAAAAACCTTGAAGATATGACTCCACTTCCCCGGCTGGGTGAACCTGTAGACATAGCTTATGGCACCCTGTACATGGCTTCTGATGAAGCCTCTTTCATGACAGGTTCAGAACTCGTAATCGATGGAGGAGTTGTTGCCTGCAAAGGCTGCTAAAACTTTTTATCTTTAAGCCTGAGCTTGGTTAAGATACCAGGGTGAGTGGATTGATTGTATCACCTGTATGAGCTCAGGCTTAAAGCATGTATAAGTATTTGTTAAATCATCACAGCTTTGTATAATAGGAAAAGTTTAAAGGCCCTCATAAAATAAATGGTGCGGGCGAGAGGATTTGAACCTCCAAGGGATGACTCCCACTGGATCCTAAGTCCAGCGCGTCTGCCAGTTCCGCCACGCCCGCAGGTTGAGCTTAACTATTTTCTTTTCCGTACGTATTATAATCGCTTTTTTTATGTAATTCAACTGCCAGATTGGAGGTCTTGTTTTTTGTGATTGAGTTTTAATTATTTGCTTCCTCGCCCTGGTTAGCAAATTGCTTTTTAAAATTTTCTTCGAGCTTGAGGATTAATTCATCAGTTGTTTCCCCTTCAACGGGATATGTTGATGCTCCCACGACCATTAACAAGTTTTCTTTTTCATTATTTGTTATCAAAGCGTTGAATAGTTGATGAATTTTTTTGCGTATAGTTGTGGTTCCGTTTTTATCGGTGAAGGGTAATATAAACAAGTACTCACTTGGAGAGAGGCTGACGATGGTATCGGTATCCCTCATTACCTTATGCAGTTCTTCAGGGTATTTCTTTTCAAGATCGATTACCTTGTGGTAGCTACTGTCTTTGTGGGCAGATTTAAAGTCCACTTTTTGAAAAATACCGGCCAAAATTATGCTCAGGTGGTAATTGCCGCGTTGGGCTCTTTTAAGCTCGTTTGTAATCTGGTGGTGGTAGTCCATAATTGATTTTTTTTCTTTGATTTTATACTCGGGAGAAATAATACTATCTATCCTCTGTTTTAATTTTTCGTAATTTATAGGTTTTGCTATTACATCTTTGGCTCCCTCATTGTAGGCCAGGGCTACAGTATTTTTGTCAATGCGTGTGCTGACCAGCAGGAAGGGTATCTCGGGAAAACCGTTTTTTTGCTTCAGTTTCTGTATAGCGGACAAACCATTGCCGTCGGGAAGGTATAAATCTAATACTATTAACAAGACCTCTTTTATTGATGTATTGTTAAAGTAATCATCAAGTTCGCGGACAGAATTGAACTCTTCAATCTTAAAGGAGTAATGAGTTTTTAAAAAGTCGGTTATGCGGGTCCGAAAGAGTGGAGAATCATCGACGATAAGCAGCTTGCCGGGCTGTGGCATGGTTGAAACCTCCCCGTTAGTAACGCAGTGCTTTTCAAAGCAGTTAATGTATTCTATAAAAAATAAATATTCCCTTTACGTTTTTTGCTTAGATTTTAAGATTTATAATAAAAACCGTGTTTTAAAGCAGGAGTTCTTCTAATATTTACGAATATTCTAAGGTGAAGAAAGGGGCGGTTAAAGCTTTTGATTAAAACAGCTTTAGTAGTTAACAAAGAGCGCGGCGTTGAATTGTTCAGGCTGTTAAAAGAATGCAGTGAAGTTGATCTTATAGGGGTAGCCTGCATGGACGGTGAGATCGACTGGTTGCCGGAAGGGGAGCGGAAGCATACATTTGTTACTGCAGATCTGGATAAAATCACAGGGCTTTCCGGGCTGGAAACCGTTGTGGATGCTACCGGTTACACCCATGTCAACGAGAACCTGAAAAAAAACCTTTCTCCCAGGGTTAGAATTGAAGAGTTGACCTCGCGCTCAATCCTTAACGCGATAATTAAATCGCAGGAGCAGTTGCTGGAAACACGCCTGGTCAAAGGTGAACTGCAGACTATACTAAATGCTGTGCAGGATGCGATCGAAGTTGTTGATGCCAGAGGGGTTGTCAAGTATATCAACCCGGCTTTTACCAGGGTTACCGGTATCCCTGAAGAAGAACGGGTTAACCGCAATATTTTTGATGTATCCCCGCACGGGGCCCTGGCCCAATCCTTGATCCAGCAAAAGCCTGTCACCGGTTATCGCACTTATGTTGGAGGCTCTGATGCTGATGTCATTTCTAATGCTTCACCGATTATTGTTGACGGTGAATTAATGGGTGCAGTGGTAGTGTTTCAACCTGTGGGCGATATTTTAAAGTTGATGGACGAACTGCAGCATTCGAATACTATAATAGATAACCTGTATGCACAGATCGATCAATTATCCGGCAGCCGCCTGTCTTTTAATTCTTTGACTGGACAGAGTAAAATATTTTTAGCTACATTAGATAATGCCCGTAAAGCTGCCCGCAGCGAAGCTGCAGTCTTGATCAGTGGCGAAAGCGGTACAGGAAAAAGCCTGTTTGCACAGGCCATTCACAACAACAGTCCGCGCAAAAAGCGCCCCCTGATCATTATTGACTGTTCGGCGGTACCTGACTCTGTCCAGGAAATTGAGCTGTTTGGTTGTGAGAAGGGTGCTATGCCTGGAATTTTGCGAACCAGGTTGGGCAAAATAGAGCTTGCCCAGGGTAGCACCTTATTTATTAAAGAGGTCAATTCTCTGAACCCGGATCTCCAGAACCAGTTAGCCAGGGTCCTGGAGGAACAAAGGTTTTATCGCATCGGTGGAGAAAAGCCTATTAAAATCGATGTGCGGGTTATAGCTTCAGCCAGCGACGATTTGATTAATGCTTCTTTGCAGGGCAGTTTTTCCGAAGACCTTTACCGGCAGTTGAGCAAGGCTTCTATAAGCCTGCCACCGCTGCGCAAACGCCCCGAAGATATTCCCCTGCTTGCCGAAGAACTGATCAATCGCTTAAACCGGAAACTGGGTAAAAAAATCAGGGAGATATCCCCAAGGGCCATGCAGGAAATGGTTGAATATGAATGGCCGGGGAATATTAGTGAACTGAAAAGTGCCATCGAGCGGGCTATGGTTTTGGCCGATGGTCCGGTTATCGAACATCATCAACTCTCCCCTTATATCGGCCGGCTGGGGAGCAAAGAACCACAGGCTTTTGATGAAATCATCCCCCTTGATAAGATGGAGCAGAAGATGCTCAAATTGGCCTTAACCAGGTACGGTGAAACCCTGGAAGGCAAAAAAAAGGCGGCTCAAGCCTTGAACATTTCGCTGGCAACTTTGTATAATAAGTTGAAAAAAATTTAGTGGCCGGATAAAAAAAAGAATGGAGGTACTTTTATGAAGCTATATGAATATTTGGGAAAAGAACTTTTTGATCGCTTCGACATCCCGGTGCCACGTAGCAGGCTGGTTGAAAATGCCGAGCAGGCTGGAGAAGCTGCTGCTGAACTGGGCGATGTGGTTATCAAAACACAGGTCTTAACCGGCAAGAGAGGTAAGTCAGGCGGGATAGCTTTTGCTTCCGATTCGGAAGAAGCAAAAAAAGAGGCGTCCCGCATTTTTGATATGAGCTTCAGCGGTTATGCCGCAGAAAAATTGCTGGTTGAAGAAAAAGTAGCTATTGAGCAGGAGTTGTACCTGGCTATTACAATCGATGGGTCCGCCCAGAGGCCGGTAGTGCTGGCTTCCCTGGACGGGGGTATGGACGTTGAAGATGTACCTGAAGCACGAATGATCAGGTGGCCGGTCGATGTTAGTGCTGGAATGCAGCCTTACATGATCAGGGAAATATGCCGCCGAATGGGAGTTTCTGGAAACTTGCAGAAAGAATTCCTCAAGCTTTTACCGAAGTTATACCGAATGTTTAAAGAGCTCGATGCCGAGCTGGCTGAAATTAATCCCCTGGCTTTGACCCCGGACGGGCTGATTGCCGCCGATGCCAAGGTAACTATCGATGATGACGCCCTGTATCGGCACCAGGATCTGCCCCGCATTTCAGAAAAAACAGACCTTGAAAAGAAGGCGGAAGAACTGGATCTGGCTTACGTTGAGCTTGGAGGAGACATTGCTGTTATGGCCAATGGAGCCGGAATTACCATGGCTACTTTGGATATGGTCCAGCATTACGGCGGAGAACCGGCCAATTTCCTGGATTTTGGTGGTGGAGCCGATGTTGAAAAGACTTCCAAATCTCTGGAACTGCTTCTTGGCACCGATCCCAGGGTGTTGCTAATCAATATCTTTGGGGGAATTACCCGCTGTGATGTTGTAGCAGAAGCCTTTGTCGGGGTTAAACAGAGCAAGGGTATTGACTTGCCGGTATCTTTCCGCCTGGTAGGAACCAACGAAGAGGAAGGCCGGGCTATCCTGGAAAAAGAGGGTATCAAGACCTTTGAATCCATGGATGAAGCGGTGCGCCATGCTGTGGATTTGACCGGTTAAGCCTTCCCGGTTGGGAAATGCGCAGTAGTATTCTTTCTATGCTAATTCATTTCAATTGATTATGTTTAAAAGGAAAGGAGTTTATGATATGTCAATATATATTGATGACAATACCCGGGTTTTGGTTCAGGGCATAACTGGCCGGCAGGGTTCTTTTCATACCGGACAAATGCTGGCTTACGGGACCAGGCTGGTTGGCGGTGTTTCGCCTGGAAAAGGCGGCCAGGAAGTGGAAGGAGTCCCGGTTTACAATTCGACTTTTGAAGCCCTGGAAAACCACGAAGCTGATGCGAGTATCCTGTTCATGCCGGCACCTTTTGTCAAGGACGCTGCAATGGAGGCGCTCGATGCCGGGATAAAACTATTAGTTTTAATTCCTGAAAGTATTCCTCTTCATGATGCCATGGAGATCATGACTTATGCCCGTCAGAAGAATGCTGTTGTTGTAGGGCCAAATACCTTTGGACTTGTTTCTTCGGGCAGCTCAAAGATTGGAATTATGCCTAATCGTTATTTTGTTCCCGGCCCGGTGGGAGTAGTATCGCGAAGCGGAACTCTTTGCTATGAAATTGTTGGCCACCTGACCGATAGCGGTATCGGGACCACCACCGTAGTCGGTATGGGCGGAGACCGGGTAGTGGGGCTTCACTTTATTGATGTTCTGAAAAAATTTGAAGAAGACCCTGAAACAAAGGCAATGGTCATGATTGGTGAAATCGGCGGTAGCGCAGAAGAGGAGGCAGCTGCTTACATTAAAGCCCATGTGAGCAAACCGGTTATAGCTTACCTGGCCGGGAAAAGTGCTCCTCCCGGTAAAAGAATGGGCCATGCAGGGGCTATCATCGAAAGGGGCCGGGGCACTTTTGAAAGTAAAGTGGAGGCTCTAACAGGAGCAGGAGTCAAAGTGGCGGATTTACCGATCCAGATTTCCCCACTGGTTCAATCCGTCCTGGATAATTCCTGAAAGAAAGACCGTGCAAGAACAGCTGCGTGAACCTGCTTTTATTAGTTGGTTAGAGAGGAGGTTGTCGGCAGATTGAGCGATCAGAATAACAAAGAAGAAATGATCCGGGCAAAAAAGGCCTGGGAAGAGAAAGTAGGAAAGGCCATGGAAAAATACCCGGAACGTAAAAAATTTAAGCTTGATTCGGGCCTTGAGGTGGAAAAGGTGTATGACCCTCTGACCATGGAGGGGTTTGATTACCTGAACCAGCTAAACTGGCCCGGTGAGTATCCTTTTACCAGGGGGATACAACCCACAATGTACCGGGGCCGGCTCTGGACGATGCGCCAGTACGCCGGGTTTGGCAGTGCAGAAGAAACCAATGAGCGTTTTCGCTACCTGTTAGACCAGGGGCAGACCGGCCTGAGTGCAGCCTTTGATCTGCCGACGCAAATCGGATATGATTCCGATCATCCCCTCGCTCGTGGTGAAGTGGGAAAAGTGGGGGTGGCCGTGGATTCACTGGCCGATATGGAGATTTTGATGGACAAGATCCCCCTGGATCAAGTCAGCACTTCAATGACTATAAACGCTCCGGCTGCTGTTTTGCTGGCCATGTATATGGCTGTGGCCGAAAAGCAAGGCTTGCCGCTGGACAAGATAAAAGGGACAATCCAAAATGACATCTTGAAAGAATACGTAGCCAGGGGTACTTATATTTTCCCGCCAAGGGAATCCATGCGCCTGGTCATAGACATATTTGCTTTTGCCGGCGAAAAAATCCCCAACTGGAACACGATCAGCATTAGCGGTTATCACATCAGAGAAGCAGGTTCAACTGCCGTTCAGGAAATAGCTTTCACCCTGGGAAATGCCATCGCATACGTGGAAGCAGCCCTGGAAGCAGGACTGGAAGTGGATCAGTTTGCGCCGCGCCTGTCCTTTTTCTTCAATGCCCATTCCAATTTTTTTGAAGAAGTAGCCAAGTACAGGGCGGCGAGGAGGATCTGGGCTCGCTTGATGAAAGAACGTTTTGGAGCCAAAAACCCTCGTTCGATGATGCTGCGTTTCCACACCCAGACTGCAGGGTGCACCTTAACAGCACAGCAACCCGACGTTAACCTGATGCGGGTGGCTTTCCAGGCTTTGAGCGCGGTTCTTGGCGGTACCCAGTCTTTACATACCAACTCCAGGGATGAGGCTTTGGCCTTGCCCAGTGAGCATTCCGTCCTTCTGGCCCTGCGTACTCAGCAGGTAATAGCTCATGAAACCGGGGTTACTGACACGGTTGATCCACTGGGTGGCTCTTACTATGTTGAAGAATTGACTGACCATATCGAGGAAGAAGTCAACCGTTACATTGAGCGGATTGATGAACTCGGCGGTGCGGTAGAGGCGATTGATAAAGGGTTTATCCAGCAGGAGATCCAGGCCAGCGCTTACCGTTACCAGAAGGAGATTGAAGAGCAAGAGCGGATAGTAGTTGGAGTCAACCGTTATATCGAAAGTGGTGAGCAGCCTATTGATTTGCTTAAAATGGATCCGGCTACCAGCCGGCGCCAGGTTGAAAGGTTAAAAGAAGTGCGCTTGAGCCGGAACCAGGGCGATGTGGCTTCAGCCCTGCAGGAGCTGCGAAAAGCTGCCCAGGGCGAAGCTAACCTGATGCCTTATATTCTAACGGCCGTAAAAGCTTACGCAACCCTGGGTGAAATATGCGGAGCACTGAGGGATGTTTTTGGCGAGTACCAACAGCAGGTTATATTATAACCGGGTTATAAATCAATGAGATCAAGGTCAAGTTTATAGAAGATGGGTTTTTTAAGGCCTTTTTTTTGAAAAAAGGGGGAATATAAATATGGCAGAAAAACCGGTGCGGGTGCTGGTTGGCAAAGTGGGGTTGGACGGGCATGACCGGGGAGCAAAGGTAGTGGCCCAGGCCCTGCGTGATGCCGGTATGGAAATAATTTATACCGGGTTGCGGCAGACTCCGGAACAGATCGTGGAGACCGCGCTTCAGGAGGATGTTCAGGTTATTGGCTTAAGCATCCTTTCAGGTGCTCATATGCAGCTTTTGCCGCCGGTGCTAGAAATGCTGCGCGAACGGGAAAGCCATGATATAATTGTTATTGTTGGTGGTATCATCCCTAAGGAAGACGTTGTTTATCTCAAGAAAAACGGGGTGGCGGAAGTATTTTCTCCCGGCTCGTCCACTGAACAAATTGTCGAGTTTATTAAGCAAAAAGTGGGAGAAAACCAGTAAGAGGGAGAGTGCATCTTGTTTGAAAAGATTGATCACATCGGTATTGCGGTAAAGGATCTAGAGCAGTCTCTCCGGTTTTACCGGGATCAACTGGGCCTGGAATTAAAAGATATCGAGGAGGTTGATGAACAAAAAGTAAAAGTGGCCTTTGTACCGGTCAGTGAAAGCAACCTGGAACTGCTTGAGCCAACTGATCCCTCCGGCCCGGTGGGTAAGTTTTTAGCTAAAAAGGGCGAAGGATTTCATCATATTTCTTTTAGTGTTTCCAACCTGGAAGACAAGCTTAAACAGTTGCAGGAGCAGGGAGTTGAATTAATTGATAATGAACCCCGTTATGGTGCCGGAGGTGCAAAAATTGCTTTTATACATCCCCGGTCTACGGGAGGAATTTTGATAGAGTTATGTGAACATTGTACTTGAGAAAAAGTATGCGTTAGAAATTATTTTGCAGAAAGCGGTGATTGCAGTGGATGACAAACTGAAACATTTGGAAGAGAGGCGCAAACGCACACTATCCGGTGGTGGGGAAAAAAGAATTGAAGCCCAGCACGAAAAAGGCAAACTTACTGCCCGTGAACGGCTGGAAAAACTTTTAGATGAAGGAAGTTTTGTAGAACTGGGCACCTTTTCCCAGACTGGCCTGGAAGATGCCAGCAGTCTTGATTATCCCAACCCGGGCGAAGGAGTAGTTACCGGTTACGGGACTGTAGCCGGACGCCAGATTTATGTTTATGCCCAGGATTTTACTGTGGCCGGAGGATCGCTTAGCGAAGTCCATGCCAATAAGATCTGCAGGGTCCTGGATCTGGCGGCGAAAAACGGCAACCCGGTAATCGGGCTAAACGATTCCGGTGGAGCGCGGATCCAGGAAGGGGTTTATGCCTTGAATGGGTACGGAAATATATTTTTCCGCAACACCCTTTGTTCGGGGGTTATCCCCCAGATTTCTGTGATTATGGGACCTTGCGCCGGTGGCGCTGTATACTCTCCGGCCATTACTGATTTTGTCTTCATGGTCGATAAGACAAGCAATATGTTTATCACCGGCCCCCAGGTTATAGAGGCGGTGACCGGCGAAAAAGTTACACCAGAAGAGCTTGGCGGGGCTGCCACCCACAATGAAACCAGTGGTGTTGCCCATTTCTTTGCTGAAGATGAGGAAGATTGTTTCGAGCAGATCAGGAAGTTGATTGCTTACCTGCCCTCTAACAATGTTGATGATGCCCCGTTGATGGAAAGCAAGGAACCTGAACTGAGCGAGGAAGAACTGCTTACCATCATGCCTGATAACCCGAACCGTTCTTACGATGTTAGGGAAGTAATAAAGCGGATAGTAGACGGCAGTGAAATGGTTGAAGTCCATGAAGGTTATGCTCCCAATGCCGTGGTGGCATTCGCCCGCTTGAACGGGCAAACAGTGGGAATTATTGCTAACCAACCCCAGTTCAAATCAGGGTGCCTGGATGTAAACTCTTCTGATAAAATTGCCCGGTTTGTCCGGTTTTGTGATTCTTTCAACCTGCCTCTGATCACTTTTGTTGATGTTCCTGGCTATCTTCCGGGGGTCGAGCAGGAATGGGGCGGTGTAATCCGCCACGGGGCCAAGGTCCTTTACGCTTATTCGGAAGCTACTGTGCCCCAGGTTTCTGTAATATTGCGCAAGGCTTACGGAGGAGCATATATAGCTATGAATTCCAGGTCTCTTGGCGCCGATATCTGTCTGGCCTGGCCTACTGCAGAAATTGCTGTTATGGGCCCTGAAGGCGCAGTCAATATCGTTAACCGTAAAGAGCTGGAAGAGGCAGAGGACAAGGCCCAGAAGAGGCAGGAACTGGTCGACCGTTACCGGGATAAGTATGCCAACCCGTACATTGCTGCTGCACGGGGCTGGATTGATGAGGTGATTGACCCGCGTCAGACCAGGGATTATTTGATTCGCAGCCTGCAGATGGTAGGGGAGAAGCGTGAACAGCGTTTGATGCGTAAGCACGGTAATATTCCGCTGTAGGTAAGCTTATTCAAGAAAATTGCAGTTTACCACAAAAATTGCAGTTTACCCCTTGACTTTCGCAAGTGGTGTGGTAAACTATACTGCAATATTATAGAGGTTAAGTCTGTGATGGGGAGAGTAACCGTATTGTGGCGGTGAAAGCGAGCCGGAGTTGGTGAAAGTCCGGACCTCAAGCAAGCGGTGAAGCGCACCCTGGAGATGGCAGTTGAAGCCGGTTAAAAGCCGGTGGGTAGGCTGTCCCGGTTTTATACCGTTATCAAGGCCGTTTTTCATGAAAACGGTTGAGAGGATCGGCAGTTAATTTGCCGATCAATAAAGGTGGTACCGCGAGCCTCTCGTCCTTTAATGGACGAGGGGCTTTTTTAATTTAAAGGGGGAAGTGATGATGAGCAAGGTAGCGATTCTTGGCGCAACCGGTTATACGGGGACAGAACTGGTCCGCCTGCTCCATGATCATCCGGAGACGGAAGTGGTTTTTGTGAGCTCTGAAACTTATGCCGGTAGTAAATTGAGCGACATCCACCCCCAGTTTCGGGAACAGGAAGATTTGATTCTCAACCCGATGGCTGTAGAAGAAATACCGGCCGAGGTGGACCTTGTATTTTGCGCTCTTCCCCACGGGCAGTCAGCCGGAACGGTTTCTGCCCTGCTCGATAAAGGTTTAAGGGTAATTGATTTAAGCGCCGACTTCAGGCTTAAAGAAGCTGGATTATACCGGGAGTGGTACGAGCTTGAGCATCCTGTGCCCACCCTGATCGGAGAAGCTGTTTACGGGTTGCCGGAACTGAACCGGGGCGCTATTTCTACTGCCAGTTTGATTGCTAACCCGGGTTGTTATCCTACTTCTATTATCCTGGCCCTTGCTCCCCTGGTAAAAGACCGGCTGGTTAAACCGGGATCCCTGGTTATCGATGCAAAGTCAGGTGTTTCAGGGGCGGGAAGGACACCGAAGCAGCCGTTTCATTTTCCGGACTGCACAGAAAATTTCAAGGCTTACCGGGTGGCCTGCCACCAGCATACGCCGGAAATAGAGCAGGAGCTTAGCCTGCTTGCAGGCAGTGAAATAAAGGTTACCTTCACTCCGCACCTGGTGCCGATGATTCGCGGCATCCTGAGTACTATGTACCTGGAGCTGGAAGCGGGAAAGCCTGAGGAAGAACTCAGGGCAATTTACGGCTATTTTTATGGTGAATGCCCGTTTGTCAGGGTCATGGAAGCTTCAAGCCTCCCTGAGACGCGCCTGGTGCGGGGTAGTAACTTCATCGACATTGCCCTGAAAATGGACCGGCGTACGGGGCGCCTGGTAGTAGTATCTGCGCTCGACAACCTGGTTAAGGGAGCAGCCGGACAAGCAGTGCAAAATATGAACATAATGCTTGGCATGCCTGAAAATACCGGACTTGGACAGCTGCCGGTTTAACTTGATTTTTTGCAAACAAAAGGAGGTCCTGACAGTGGAGGGAAACTGGGTTAAGTTGGAAGAAAGAGGAGTAACAGCAGCCAGGGGTTTTAAAGGTTCAGGTATATCCTGCGGTTTAAAAAATGGGAAAAAAGATCTGGCCGTGATATACAGCGAACCGGAAGCACAGGCAGCAGGAGTTTTTACCCGCAACCTGGTTTGCGCGGCGCCGGTTAAGCAGTGCCAGGCAAACCTGGCAAACCCGATCCGGTTGATAGTGATCAACAGCGGTAATGCCAATGCCTGCACCGGTGATCAGGGCCACCGCGATGCCTGGGCTATGGCTGAAAAAGGGGCTGCTGAAGCAGGCCTTGACCCTTCACAGGTTATGGTCTGTTCAACCGGGGTTATCGGAGTGCCCCTGCCTATGCCGAAGATCAACACCGGTATCGGCATGGCCCTGGAAAACGTGGACGCAGGAGAACAGGCCGACCCGGATGTGGCTAAGGCGATCATGACAACAGATACCAGGACCAAGCAGTCAGCCTATCGCTGTACAACCCCAAAAGGCGACTTTCATCTGGGCGGAGTGGCCAAGGGATCGGGGATGATTTGCCCCAACATGGCAACAATGCTGGCCTTCCTGACCACCGATGTCAAGATTGAGCGTCCTCTTTTACAAGAGCTTTTTACCGGTGCCGTGAACAGGTCTTTCAACGTGATCACCGTTGACGGGGATACTTCGACTAACGATACTGCCCTGATCCTGGCCAACGGAGCCCAGGGCCAGGTTGAAATAACCGAAACCAGCGAACTGCTGGGTACTTTTAAGGATTTACTGGAAAAAGTATGCCGGGAACTGGCCTACATGATAGTGGAAGACGGGGAAGGCCTTACCAAGGTAATTACCCTGCATATTAAAGGAGCCCGTGATGAAGAAAGTGCCCATGTCCTTTCCCGCAGCGTGCTCAATTCACCCCTGGTTAAAACAGCCTTTTACGGTGAGGACGCCAACTGGGGCAGGATCCTGGCTGCTCTCGGTTATGCCGGGGTGGATATTAATCCTGAAAAAGTGGACATTTTTATTGGCCCCTACCAGGTGGCTGAAAATGGGGGCTCTGTTCCCTTCAACGAGGAAGAAATGGAAAAAGTGCTCCAGGAACGGGATGTCAGCGTCCTGGTTGATCTCAAGCAGGGCCCCGCGGAATTGACAGCATGGGGCACAGATATGAGCCATGAATATATATCGATTAACAGCGACTACCGGTCATAAAGAAAAGCGGGTGGCAGATGTGAACAATGAAGTTTTAAAAAATATTTCTAAAGCAGAAGTGCTGGTGGAAGCCCTTCCCTACATGCGCAAGTTTACGGGCACCTATTTTGTTGTTAAATACGGTGGCCAGGCCATGGTTAACCGCGAGTTAATGGAATCGGTGATTGTTGATTTGATCCTTCTCAAATATATCGGGGTCAAGCCGGTACTGGTGCATGGCGGCGGTAAAGAAGTTAGTGAGGTTATGGGTAAACTGGGCAAAAAACCGCAGTTTGTTAACGGCCTGCGTGTTACCGACGACGAAACCATGGAAATAGTGGAAATGGTCCTAATGGGCAAAGTCAACCAGGAAATTGTAAGCCTTTTCAACCAGCAGGGGGGCAAAGCAGTCGGTTTTAGCGGCCGTGATGGAGATATCCTCCAGGCCCGCCGTCTTGAACCACAGCCTGTTGACGGCAACCCCGGGGGCGAAACTGTGGACCTCGGGCGGGTTGGTGAGATTATGCAGATTAACCCCTCCCTGATTCATACCGTCAGCGATAACGGTTATATTCCGGTAATTTCGTCCATAGGGGCGGGCCTGAACGGTGAGAGCCTGAACATTAATGCCGACCATGTAGCCGGCGAAATGGCCATTGCTTTAAAAGCGGAAAAGTTAATTGTTTTAACCGACGTAGATGGTGTTTACTGTGTGAAAGAAGGCAAGCAGGAATTTATTTCTGCAATCAGCCAGAACGAGGTTAAAGCCATGATCATGGAAGGATCAATCAGCGGCGGGATGATCCCCAAGGTTGAGTCCTGCCTGATGGCTTTAGACGGCGGGGTGCGAAGAACCCATATCATTGACGGCAGAGTGCCCCATTCCTTGATTTTGGAGATTTTTACCGATGCCGGGATCGGTACAATGGTTAAACAGTAAGAAGTGGAAGAGAGGTTCGGTTGAATGGAAAATATAAAGGATTTAGAAGCCAAATATATTATCAATACCTACAATCGCAGTCCCGAAGAAACTCTTTGCCTGACCAGGGGTGAAGGGGCCAGTGTATGGGATGAAGAGGATAAAAAATACCTTGATTTTTTGGGCGGCCTGGCCGTTAATGCCCTGGGACACTGCCATCCGGATGTAGTGGAGGCGGTTAACAAACAGGTTTCTATGCTCATCCATACCTCTAACCTTTATTATACCTCTCCCCAGGTTTACCTGGCCAAAGCCCTGGTGGAAAGCAGTATGCCGGGTAGCAGGGTCTTTTTTGGTAACAGCGGCGCGGAAGCCAATGAGGCTGCCATTAAACTGGCCCGGAAATACAATCCCGGTCGCTACAAAATTATCACCGCTGAAAATTCTTTTCACGGCAGGACCATGGCCACTTTGACGGCTACCGGCCAACCCAAATACCGTGAAGCATTCAAACCGCTGCTGGACGGCTTTGGATATGCCCGTTTCAACGACCTGGATTCTTTTGCCGCCCTGGTTGATGAACAAACTGCCGCGATTATGATTGAGCCGGTCCAGGGCGAAGGCGGGGTTTATGTTGCCCGCGATGCCTTTATGAGAGAGGTACGGGAGCTATGCGACAGGGAAAACATTTTACTGATTTTCGATGAAGTGCAGTGCGGCCTGGGCCGGACCGGAAAGCTCTGGGCTTTCCAAAACTGGTCCGTTAAACCGGATCTCTTAACAACGGCCAAGGGCCTTGGGGGAGGGTTGCCCATCGGAGCCATGATAGCGGCTGAACCCTTTAGTGCGGTCTTGCAACCGGGGGATCATGCTTCTACTTTCGGAGGCAACCCGGTGGCTTGCAGCGCTGCCCTGGCGGTGTTGAACCTGGTAGGTGATGAGCAGTTTTTGAAAGAAGTGCAGGACAGGGGACGGCTTCTGGAAAAAAGGTTTGGCACAATTGCTTCGAATTATCACAGCCTGGTTAAAGAAAGCAGGGGGATGGGCCTGATCATGGCCCTGGAATTAAACCAGGCGGAGGCAAAAGAGATCCAGAAAAAATGTACCGCGGAGGGGTTGCTGGTCAATGCTATCGGTGAAAACATAATTCGCGTCCTGCCCCCTCTGAATATAAGCGGTGCCGAGCTTGAAGAGGGGTTGAATATATTTGAAGGAGTTTTGCAGGGATTTAATTAATGAACGGGTTTTTTGCTTAAAGTTTACATAAATTGCTTAAATTATGGGAGGATGTTAATAATGAAAAACGAGAAAGTAGTACTTGCTTATTCCGGTGGTCTTGACACCTCGGTTATAGTCAAGTGGCTCCAGGAGAAGTTTGGTTACGAGATCGTGGCAGTGACTGCAGATGTTGGACAGGGCGACGAGGAGCTTGAGGGCCTCGAGGAAAAAGCAATTAAAACAGGGGCCTCCGAGGTTTATGTCGAAGACATAAGGGAAGAGCTGGTAACCGACTATATCTTCCCCATGGTGCAGTCCGGGGCTGTTTATGAAGGCAAATACCTTTTGGGGACTGCTATCGCCCGGCCAGTTATTGGCAAAAAGCTGGTGGAGATAGCTGAAAAGGTTGGGGCTTCCGCCGTTGCCCACGGCGCCACCGGCAAAGGAAACGACCAGGTCCGGTTTGAGTTTGCCGTGAAGGCTCTTAACCCGCACCTGAAAATTATTGCGCCATGGCGGGAATGGGAATTCAAATCAAGGAGCGACTGTATTAATTACGCCTGCGAAAAAAATATTCCCATCCCTGTAACGGCGGAGAAACCTTACAGTATTGACCGGAACCTGTGGCATATCAGCTTTGAAGGCGGAATCCTGGAGGATCCGGCCAGGGAGCCGGATAAGGACATGTTCCGTTTAACCAGTGATCCCCAGGATGCCCCTGATGAGCCCGAATCGCTCTCAATCAGTTTTGAGAAGGGTATTCCTTATGCGCTGAATGGTAAAAAATACAGCCCCCTGCAACTGGTCCTGGAGTTAAATAAAATAGCCGGACGACACGGGATCGGGCGGATTGACCTGGTTGAAAACAGGCTGCTGGGAATGAAGTCGCGGGGGATCTATGAGACACCCGGCGGAACGATCCTGACTTTTGCCCACAGGGAACTGGAACAGTATACTTTAGACCGGGAGACTTATCATTACAAGGAAACTGTCGCTGTGAAGTATGCCGAACTTGTTTATTATGGCCTGTGGTTTACGCCGCTCCGGGAAGCGCTGGACGGTTTTATCCGCACCACCCAGGAAACCGTGACGGGCACTATTGACCTGAAGCTCTATAAAGGCAACATCGTGGTAAAAGGCAGAACATCGCCTTATACCCTCTACAATCCGGATATGGCTACTTTTGAAGAGGATGAGTTGTTTGATCAAAAGGATGCCCAGGGATTCATCAATCTTTACGGCTTGCCTTTGACTATCAGGGGATTGATGAACAAAAAAAAAGAAGTGAATTACCAGGAGGTGGCTAAGAGCTGAAAAAACCATGGCAGGGACGATTTGTAAAAGATACCGCCAGGGCGGTGCTGCATTTCACAGCTTCGCTGCCCTTTGACAAGCGCCTGGCGTTTGCCGATATAAAGGGCAGTACGGCTCATGTGGAAATGCTGGCTGAGCAGGGTATAATTGCTCCCGAAGAAGCAGAGCGGATTATTGGTGGATTGAAAGAAATCAAAAAAGAGGTGGAAGAGGGACAGTTTCCCTACGATCTTGATTTTGAAGATATCCACATGAACATTGAAAAAAGGCTCACTGAGAAGATCGGTCCCCTGGGAGGCAAACTGCATACCGGGCGCAGCCGCAACGACCAGGTGGCCCTGGATACACATATATATATGAAAGATGAGATTAAGGTAGTGGAGCAAGCCTTGAAACAGCTCCAGGAAACCATTCTGCATCTGGCTGAGCGGTTTGAGGGAGTGCTGATACCCGGCTATACCCACCTGCAAAGAGCCCAGCCGGTTTTGCTTTCGCACCACCTGTTGGCTTACTTTTGGATGCTGCAGCGCGACCGGGAGCGCCTGGAAGGTGTGTCGAAACACACTGATTTGATGCCCCTTGGTGCCGGGGCCCTGGCCGGGACCGGTTTTGATATCGACCGTCTCCAGGTAGCAGATAAACTGGGTTTTTCCGGGCTTTATGAAAACAGTATTGATGCGGTGAGTGACCGGGACTACATTATTGAATTCCTCTCATTTGCCGCTGTATTGATGATGCATCTGAGCAGATTGTGCGAAGAGCTTATTAACTGGTCTTCGGCAGAATTTGGGTTTATTGAACTTGATGATGCTTATACCACGGGCAGCAGTATGATGCCTCAGAAAAAGAACCCCGACCTGGCTGAACTGGCCCGGGGAAAGACCGGCCGGGTATACGGAAGCTTGTTTGCTCTCCTGACAGTTATGAAGGGCCTTCCGCTGGCCTACAACAAGGATATGCAGGAAGACAAAGAAGGCCTTTTTGATACCGTGGATACCCTCAAGGGACTGCTGCCCCTGCTGGCGGAAATGCTCGACACGATTACAGTCAACCAATCATGCCTGAAAGAAGCAGTAGATGACGATTACCTGTGCGCTACCGACCTCGCAGATTACCTTGTAAAAAAAGGCCTTAGTTTCAGGGAAGCTCATCATGTTGTAGGCAGTCTGATTGCCTACTGTCGTAAAGAAGAGAAGCGTCTGCGTGAGCTTGACTCCGAAACCAGGGGCCGCTTCCATACGGCTTTGGCTGAAGAAATTTCTTACCTGCTGGATCCGGTCAAAGTGGTTGAAGCGCGCCGCAGCCGCGGGGGAACTGCTCCTATGGCAGTCAGGCAACAGCTTGAGCTGGCCTGGAAAGAGCTTGAATAAAGCCGTATGATGCGGCCCTCCATTTGACAGCAGGGCGAGAATTCCCCTATACTTAAATTAAGAATTGTTTCTTTTTCGGGGCACGAATATTCGTGCCCCTGTTCGTGTTTGCACTTTGTTGTTATTTAATCAGGCTGGATTTGTTTTTATGAGGCCGCGATGGCAGCAATTATGTTGTTGCCAGGCCGCTCAAATAGTAACGAAACAGGAGGTTCTCTAATTGAAACAGCTACAACAGATACTTTCCAGTATTGATGGTAAGGGATACAAAAGCTACAAGCAGCTACAAGGCAAACATTTCAATTTTCCAGACTTTGAACTCTATGTTCACTATATCCAGGGAGATCCTTTTGCTGCTCCTTCCCAGCTCGCGGTCCGGGTATACCAGGACAGAGCCGGATTCCCGGAGGAGAGTTATCAACCCCCAATCAGGGAAACGGCGCTTTCCGATTACCTGACCCGTATTTTTCATCGTAATATTAAAAAATTTGCCCGGGGCAGCAGGGGCAGCGGTAAATCGGGCTCTTTCCAGATAGACCGCCCCGGCCAGGAGGTGCTGGAAAGGACCAGCATGACGATCAATGAAAAATACGTGGAAGCCCGTTTTTTTGTCGGGATGCCCGCTGCAGGCAGGCGAGTTTTGGGCCGTGAAGCAGCTGAAATGCTAACAGAAGAATTGCCGAAGCTGGTAAAAAGCAGCCTGCTTTATTCAGCCCTGCCTGGAAAAGAGCTGTTTAATCACGTTTATACTGTGGAAGACCAGGAGGTTATGCGCAACCGGCTTTCTGAAAAAGGCCTGGTTGCTTTCATAGCCGACGGGTCTATCCTGCCCCGTCGCAGCGGGGTTGATCAAAGGCCGCTGCCTGCTGACAAAGCGGTAGCCTTCCAGGCCCCTTCAGACCTGGAGGTGGAAATGGATAGACCCCATTCCGGCAAAGTGCGCGGTATGGGCATACCGGAAGGGGTGACCCTGATCGTCGGCGGCGGCTACCACGGTAAATCGACCCTGCTAAGGGCCCTGGAGCAGAGTGTTTACAATCACATTCCCGAAGACGGACGGGAAAATGTAGTGTCCGATCCGGCAGCATTTAAAATCAGGGCTGAAGATGGCCGCCGGGTAGAAAAAGTCAACATCAGCCCATTTATCAGTAACCTGCCATTTGGTCAGGATACCAGCAGGTTTTCTTCCGATGAAGCAAGCGGCAGCACATCACAGGCCGCCAACATTATCGAGGCACTGGAAGCTGGAGGCAGGGTTCTTCTTATGGACGAGGATACTTCTGCTACCAACTTTATGATCCGGGATATGCGTATGCAACTCCTGGTAGCCAAAGACAGGGAGCCGATTACTCCTTTTATTGATCGGATCGAGCAGCTTTACCGGGATTTAGGCGTTTCCACTATCCTGGTAATCGGCGGGGCCGGAGACTATTTTGATGTAGCCAACAATGTGATCATGATGCATGTTTACAGTCCGGCCGTAGTAACCGGGGAAGCCCGGGAGATCTCCCGGCTTCATCCCAGCGGTCGCAGGCAGGAAACAGGAGACAAATTTGGTGAGATTCGGGATAGGGTTCCCCAGGCCGGTAGTTTCAACCCCTACAAAGGCCGCAAAATCAAGGTGAAAGCGCAAGGGGTTGATAACCTCCAGTTTGGAAAGGATGATATCGATCTGCACCAGGTGGAACAAATCATGGATCCTTCCCAAACCCGGGCTGTCGGAGATGTTATTTGTTATGCCCTGAGAGAAAAAATGATCGACGGGAATAAAACCCTGGCTGAAATTACCGGCGAGATAGATAGCTTAATTGACAGGGAAGGTTTGGAAGCAATTTCACCCAACCCAAAGCAGCCGCGGGGTGATTATGCCCGGCCGAGAGCCCTTGAAATAGCGGCAGCGATCAATCGTCTGCGGACCCTGAAAGTTGAAACTAAATAAAATGAAAAAAGATAATAGTCCTGAGCAGTGATTAAAGGTCCTGCTAACCCTATTTCGTTACCGATATAATCATGGGCGTAAGATCTTCTAAAATCATGGCCATGGTTTGCATTTACTCATACTTGTTCGAGGTTAAGTGGCAATAAAAAGCGGAGCCGTAAAGTTTGGCTCCGCTTTTATTACAAGTAATATATGCCGGCTGCAAGTGTTGTCCTGATAGGTTATTCTTTTTCTTCTCCTTCTTTTTCTTCTCCTTGCATTTTTTTCTCTTCTTCTTCACGCAGCATGCGCCGGAGGACTTTGCCGATCATTGTTTTTGGCAGTTCATCTTTAAATTCTACAAGTTTGGGCACCTTGTAAGGGGCCAGGTTGTCTTTGCAATACTGGATTATCTCGTCTTCAGTTATTGCTTCTCCTTCCTTGAGAACGATGTAAGCTTTGAGAGTTTCGCCCCGGTAGGGATCCCTGATCCCGGCCACTGCAGCTTCCATGACCTTTGGATGGGCATAGAGTACTTCTTCTATATCCCTGGGGTAGATATTAAAGCCGCCGGTGATGACCATGTCTTTTTTACGGTCAACAATGTAAGCGTATCCTTCGTCATCGGCCTTGGCGATATCTCCGGTATAGAACCAGCCATCTCGTAGGGCATGAGCTGTTTCTTCAGGCCTGTTCAGGTAACCTTCCATTACCTGGGGTCCCTTGAGGCAGATTTCTCCAACCTCACCAATAGGCACTTCTGTTTCGCCTGTTTCTACATCGACAATTTTATACTCGGTATCGGGCATGGGCAGGCCAATACTGCCCGGCTTACCTTTTCCGTAAACCGGGTTGGCGTGAGTAACAGGTGAAGTTTCAGTGAGGCCGTAGCCTTCAACCAGTTTGCCGCCGGTATTCTTTTCGAATTCTTGCTGGACTTCCACAGGAAGAGGTGCTGCCCCGCTGATACAGATTCGAATTGATTCAATATCATATTTTTCAAGGTTTGGGGCATTGTTAATCGCCACATATATTGTAGGCACACCTGGAAAGAGGGTTGGTTTTTGCTTATCAATAGTTTTAAGGACCATTTCGAGTTCGAACCGTGGCAAAAGGACCAGTTTAGCGCCATTTAAGAGGCCCAGATTCAATATGGTGGTCAGGCCGTAGCTGTGGAAAAAGGGCAAAACTCCGAGGACTACTTCTTTGCCATCCTGGAAATCTGTGCACCAGGCTTTTACCTGAAGAGAGTTGGCCACCAGGTTGCGGTGCTGCAGGATTGCTCCTTTAGAAACCCCGGTGGTTCCGCCGGTATAAAGGTACACGGCCCTGTCTTCAGGAGCTAATTCCACCTGGGGCGGCTCTTTGCCGGAGTGTTTGGAAATTAGATCGGTAAATGAATAATCTTCCCCGGAAATTGAGACCCGGTCGCCTTCTTTTTTCTCCTTGGCAACAGTGTAGAGAAAGCCCAGAAAACCGGGGAAATAATCTTTAATATTGGAAACGATAACATTTTTTACGTCCGTTTTAGGTTGAACTTCTTTAACCATGTTATAGAAGCGAGTCAAGGTAATGATGGTTTCAGCCCCGGAATCTTTGAGCTGGTACTCCATTTCCCGGGCTACATAAAGAGGGTTAAAAGGTACGACTATAGCGCCGATAGCCAGGGTGGCGAAAAAAGCGATAGGAAACTGGGTGCTGTTTGGCAGGTGAACGGCAACCCGGTCCCCCTTTTTGACTCCCATTTCTGAAAGGGCGCTGGCTAAACTTTTTACCTGTGATTGCAGCTCCTGGTAGGATAAATCTTTGCCCATAAAATGTACAGCAGGGTTGTTTTTATAAGTTTCTGCCGATTCCTGGAACATCTGGTAAAGAGACTTTTGCGGGTAATCAATACTTTGCGGCACCCCTGGTTCATATTGTTCAAGCCAGATTTTTTCCATACATTCGTCCTCCTCGAAATAATCAGATTTGTGATTTGGCTGTAATAGATTCATTCGCCATTATTTTCTCATTTCCTTCTTAGTTTTTAAAATTATAAACATATTTGAGAAGTTGTTAAAATATTCTTATAACAAACCAGCCAATCATTACCGCTTCCAAGAACAGCTTTAAAGGCAGGGCTCCCCAGAATCCAAGGGTCGCGCCTATACCGGATCGGAAGGCCTGGTCGGACTTGCTCCTGACCAGCAGCTCTGCAACCGCTGCTCCCAGGAAAGGACCGAGCAATAATCCGTACGGGAAAAAGAATAGACCAATTAGAAGCCCCAAAGCCGCACCCCACAGGGCCGCCCTGGAGCCTCCAAAAACCTTGCTGCCAAGAGCAGAAAACAGGTAATCCACTCCCATAACCATTATTGTAAGGAGCGCCTGAACAACAAGAAAGAATGCGCCCAGGTTTTCAAATCCGGCGATAAAACCATATACAAGCATGCCCAACCAGACCAGCGGCGGACCTGGCATGCCAGGGAATAGAGTCCCAAACAGGCCGGCTAAGAAAAAAATAAAAGCAACAACAACGGCGATTATATCGATCATGGAAACCTCCGTGGCAAGTATTAGAAATCATTTTTCTATAACTCAATAATAGCATACGTAACTTGTCAGGCCAAAAAAAAATTTGTGGCAAAAAATTAGTTATTAATAATTCTTTAAAATTTAGTTAGATAATTTTCAACAGAAGGAATTTAGAGATATCAGTCGAATATTTATATCTTAATTATTGCAATATCAATAATAACCGGAGGGAGTGAAAAATTTCGAAAATACTGCCGTTATATGGAATGCAGGGCCAAATTATTTTTTGATTTCAAAAGGAGGTGACTCAAATTGAATAATGACAGCAGAAGAGGCTACAAACTTGAAGTTTGGGTTACGGCACTCTGCTTTTTAATCGTCGCTGTAACAGGGGGTTTTTTTAGCTCGGTTGTCGTTATTATGAACGAAACATTCTTTGACCAGGTGCCCACTCCTGAGGCTCTGGTTGCCGCTTACGGCGAAACTATGTTTGTTTTCAAAGAACATCTGGCCGTGTGGGGGTTCCCGCTTCACTATTTTTTACTGGTAGTCTTGAGCTGGATAGGGGCCACCCTGGTAGGGGCAATCTGGTGCCTGGTAATGGACAGGTTGGAAGAAAAACAAAGGGCTTAGATTACGCTGAAAGGGGTTATATTATATGGAGCCAAGAGGTGAAGTTTTTGTACTGGGTTTAATCCTCAGTATTGTTGTCCTGTTAATCTCGGTAATGATCAGCGTCTGGGCCCGCCGTTTCACACGCAGCCTCGGTGATTATTACGTTGCCGGACGCAGTATTGGCGCTTTAAACAACGGCCTGGCCATGGTCTCACTGGCCTTAAGTTTAACTACTTTTATCGGTTTGACGGCTTTGATTATTGAGGGGCTTTACGTGGCAGTGGCTGTTTACGCCAGTTTTACCGCAGCCTTTATCGGTTTGATGGTCCTGGCTGCTCCCTACTTGCGACGTCATAAATCCTTTACTACCATGGCTTTTATTTCGGAAAGATATGATAGCAAAACACTTCGTTATATATCTGTTATTGTAATGATGATTGTTAGTGTTCTCTACCTTGCCGGTAACCTGAAAGGGATCGGGATTGTTTTTTACTTCTTGCTGGGGGTGCCCGAAATCGTAGGCATTGTTGTTGGCGGACTGGTAGTTACCCTTTATGTAACCCTGGGCGGGATGTACGGGGTTACTTATAACCAGACATTCCAAACTATCGTGCTGCTTTTTTGCCTGATGTTCCCGGTTGCCATCGTATTGCGTTCGCTCGGCGCAACCGGTTGGGTTTTCCCTCCCCTGGGTTACGGGGACATGGTGCCCCAGATGACCGAGGCAGTGCCCCACTACTTCTGGGCTATGGTTGCTCACCCGGTGGTTTATATCGCCATCTTCCTGGGGTCGTTCTTCGGTATTATTGGCCTGCCTCACTTTGTAATGCGCTTTTTCACCGTCCGCGATGCCAGGGAAGCTCGCTGGAGTACCGTTGTCTGTGTTTTCCTTGTGGGCCTGGTCAATACTACCGTTTATGCCACCGGTTTTGCCGCTGTTTACTACATGCAGGCGGAAGGAGTAAATATTCCTACCGCTGCATATGATTACGTGGTGTTCATCCTGGTTGAAGCCCTGGCCGGGGACAGCTGGTTAGCCCTGGCGGTAGCCGGCTCTGTAGCAGCAGGCCTGTCTACTGTATCAGGCCTGTTGATGATCATGGGGGCCGGTTTGATTCACGACCTGTATGGGACTATGAAGCCTGAAGTGGATGACGACAAGAAGCTGAAGCTTTCCTACGGGGCCATGTTCTTGGTCGGAGTTGCCGTTATTCTTTTCTCCCTCGATCCGCCTGAATTTATCCTGGAAGCGATCATGTGGAGTTTCGGGATAGCTGCGGCGGGGCTGGGTGTGCCCATTGTCCTGGGAATCTGGTGGAAGCGGACCAACAAGTACGGCGTAGGCGCCGGAATGGTGGTTGGGACCCTGATTGCTTTTATCAGCTGGATTATGATCGGCTATATGGGTATGGACCCGGTCGATATTCCCTTCCCGTTCTTCGCCAAGTATTTCTACGGACCGCTGGGTT
>Ga0207421_10002002_pt1 | contig 25759 bp, 20 predicted proteins | sample SodLakKL_010_SED_4_FD_187542 | JGI IMG/M metagenome (GOLD analysis project Ga0207421, IMG submission 187542) | Alkaline sediment microbial communities from Lake Tanatar, Kulunda Steppe, Russia - 8KL_010_SED (SPAdes) (version 2) | ecosystem: Environmental > Aquatic > Non-marine Saline and... | reverse complement strand
GCTCGGGTGACTTGTCACGCTTCCCCCGGCGAAGGCACTGTACAAAGCATAGCGATAACCGACACCGAGAGTAAAGGAGTTGCGCACGTGAACGCCGTTGCAGTCTTCTGCCACCCGAAACGCGAGAGCCTTTGCGGCGCTGCGCTGGATCGGGCCGTGCAGGCCCTGCGCGAGGCCGAAATCGAAGCCGAGGTCCACGACCTCTATCGCTCGGATTTCGACCCCGTCCTTCCCGAAGAGGAGCTACGCCGCCGCTACTCTTTCGACCCTACCGTGCTCGCGTATCAACGGGCCATCTCCCGGGCAACTCTGGCGATCTTCATCCACCCGGACTGGTGGGGGCAGCCGCCCGCGCTCCTCAAGGGATGGATCGACCGGGTCCTGCGCCCCGGCGTCGCCTACGAGTACGAAGGGGGCGAGTTCACTGAAAAACGGCGCGTCCCGCTCCTCAACCACGTGCGGGGGGCGGTCTTCATCACAACCGACGAGGAGTCCGGGAGCCGCCGCTCACTCGAACGCCTCTGGACTGAGGAGATCTTCGGCTTCTGCGGAATACAGATGCGCGCGTGCGACACTATCTACGATGTCCGCCACACCACCTATCGTCAAAGACAGCGTTGGCTCGCGGGCGTCTCGACCCAGGTACGGAATGCGCTCTCCGACGAAGCCGACCCCGCGGGGGGCGAATAGCCGGCAAGCGGCGTACAGCGCCTCCGCGATGGGGCCGGATACGTCTGCTTGAGGCCGAACCATTCCACCCGGCCCGCTAAGCAGCGTCGAGCTGCTTCACGAACACATGCTCGCCGTTGATTACCTCCCCGGTCGCACGAAAACCGAGTCCCGAGAAGAGCCGGTGTGCACCGGTGTTCTCCAACGGATAACTCAAGTACAGCTCCCTGCACTTATGGCGGCTGTGCAGCCGCTCCATGACCGCCTCCATGGCCGCACGCGCGTACCCCCGGCCCTGACACCGCTCGTCGATCATGAGCTTGAGAAGCCAGTACTGCCCGTCTTCCTCGTCGGCGCCGTACATGAGAAACCCCACCATGGTGCCCTCGTCATAGATGCCCAACGGGGTTACCTCCTCGTCCACCTTTGCCTGTGCCAGCGAGTAAAGGTTGGACGCGACAAAGCTGGATTGATCGTCTCGCACTTTGAGACTGATACAGTCATCGAAGTTGTCGTATGTGATCTCGCGAAGCTCCACGCTCATACCGGTAGTCCTTCACCGTTCCCATGGCCGTCTATTGCTGACCGCGAAAGTCATCTTTCCGATCCCTCTGCGCAAGCGAGCAGTGTAAACAGGAATGGCCGCCGTAGCAACGCCCGCTCGGGGCGTTTTCCGGGCAAACGCAGTTGGACACCCCACCCAGAAGCGGGGCGGCGATTGCCCGGTCCTCTTATCGTTGCCGTTGACGAGCGCGGGCGCATCGCGGGGACAGTTTTCTCTTTGTCAAAGTCGAGCAGTATGCAGTACGATAGCGGTACATGGCTCGACGGCGCCCCCGAACCCTAACAAGAACGCTCCGCCACACCCGGCGTCTGCAGGAAATCGTCGCAACCGTCGCGCGGTTCGGACTGACGGATGTAGTACAACAGCTCAAGCTCGACCGCAACTTTCCCTCCGTCCGCCGGTTCATCCGCCGCCGGGCTCCGGACTTCCCGCCCGACGCTACTCGTTGGCAGCGAGTCCGGCTTTCGTTGGAAAGCCTGGGCCCGACGTTCGTGAAGCTCGGGCAGCTTCTCAGCTCTCGGCACGATATGCTTCCGCGAGAGCTCATCGCCGAGCTGGAGCAACTCCACGACGACGTTGCCCCGGTCTCGGTCGACGCCGTCCGGCGAGTCGTCCGTCGAGAACTGGGCCGCCCGGTAGAAGAGGTGTTCGGATGGTTCGAGGCGGAGCCGATGGCCTCGGCTTCGATCGCACAGGTCCACCGGGCGCGGTTTTATGACGGAACCCAGGTAGCGGTGAAAGTACAACGACCGCACATTCTGGAAACTATCGCCGTGGATCTGGATATCATGAGCGGCCTCGCCCGGCTTGCCGAAGCATACATGGCCGATGCCCGCTTCTTCAACGCAAGCGGATTCCTGGAGGAGTTCCGCGAGCGGCTCTACGGAGAGCTCGACTTCGAGCGGGAGTTCCGTAACATCCGCAGATTCTCGAGCATCTTCTCCGGCAACCGCGGTATATATGCACCAAAGGTGTATCGCGAATACTCTTCGGAGCGCATTCTCACTATGGAGCTGATCCGCGGCACCAAGCTCTCGGAGGTATTGCGGGACGATTCGGGCCGTTTCAACAAGCCCAAGCTCGCACAGCGCGGGGCCGAGCTCATGCTGGACCAGGTCTATATCCACGGATTCTTCCATGGCGATCCCCACCCCGGCAACGTCATGGTACTCCCGGGGGATGTCCTGTGTTTCCTGGACTTCGGCTCAATGGGATCGATGCGCCCGCGGGACCGGAATGCTCTTGTGGATAGCGCATTCGGCATTGCCCACCGAGATCCGGTCCGGGTCACCAATGCGCTCCTCACCATCGCCGAACAGACTCGGCCCCTCCAGCGACAGCAGCTCGAGGACGAGATATTCGATCTTCTGGACCGCTACACGGAGGTCGAGCTACAAGAACTCAACGTAGGCGGACTGTTCAACGACCTCGTCCGCCTGGCGCTGGATTTCGGCCTGCGCATGCCCACGCATCTGCTTGTTATGATCAAGGCGCTTGTAGTGATCGAAGGGGTCGGCTACTCGCTCGATCCAAACTTCAACCTCACGCACCTGATCGAACGCTACGCCAAGAAACTCTTTCTGGCTCGGCTCCGTCCGGAGCGCGTTCGCGCCGAAGCTACCTCGATCGCACTCGAAACCTCGGACCTCCTCAGGGAGCTGCCCGCGGATACGCGGGAGCTCATCACGCAGCTCAAGGGCGGGAATCTGGATCTTGGGTTTCGGCTTCGGGGGCTGGAAAACGTCCGGCGGACGCTCGACAGCGTTAGCTACCGGCTTGTATTCGGGATCGTGCTCGCCGGCCTCCTCGTGAGCTCAGCGCTGATCGTTCAGGCGGAGATGCCTCCGCTTTGGCACGGGATTCCATTCTTCGGGTTGGTGGGATTCGTCATTGCCGGCGTATTGGGGATCGGCTTCCTTTTCAGCACCGTGCGGCGCGTGTTCAAGCGCAGCCATTAAGCTCCAACAACCCTGTCGTCGTCACCTCCGGTCTTGAGCCCTCTTGATCACCTCGTAGTCACCGTCTCCCTTACCTCTGGTACCGGTCCACGATCCGCCGAACCGCGTTTTTGTATCCGCGTCCGAAGATGTTCAGGTGGTTGAGCATATGGTACAGGTTGTACAGTTCGACCCGCTCTCGATAGCCCGGGTCCAGCGGATAGACCTCCTCGTACCCCTCGTAGAACTCACGGTCAAAGCCTCCGAAGAGCTCGGTCATAGCCAGGTCCGTCTCACGGTGCCCGTAGTAGACCGCCGGATCGATAAGCACCCCTTCTCCGTTCTCGCAGTAGATGACGTTTCCGCCCCAGAGGTCTCCGTGTAGAAGCGACGGATGCTCCGGCTCCGCGATAAGCTCCGGCAGCCGCCCGCAGATCCGTTCGACGCGGCTCACCAGAGACCGGTCGGCAAGCCCTGCCTCAGCCGCCCATCTCACCTGCGGAAGAAGCCGCCGTTGCGCGAAGAACTCCGTCCACCCTTCGAGCCACCCGTTGTGCTGAGGCATAGAGCCGATATAGTTGTCGCGCTCGAAACCGAACCGCCGCTCACGGCGCTCGGCGTGCATCCGTGCGAGCTGTGCCCCCAGTCGCCGGGGAGCTTCAGCGGTTCTCCGGCCCGGCGGGATGTACTCCATGATGAGAAAGCCACGAGTGCCGCTCCCGACGGCGTATACTTCGGGAACGCGCGGGCCGGTTGCCCGTGCGATGGTTCTAAGCCCCTCCGCTTCAGCCCGCGCTCGCTCCGGACCGACTGCCTGTTTCACAAACAGCGCACGCCCGTCGGCAAGCTCCAGCACCTCGGTCCGGCTCATATGTCCGGTTCCCACCGAGCGCCTACGGGCGATACCGCCGGCGCCCAGTTGCGCCAGCGCCGAGTCGCAATCGTCGGCATGGAGGATGGAATCGGGTGTGAACTGCTCCATTAGGTTGCCCTCCGTATGAGAGGTGAAGATTGCTGGTGAACTGCCTTAGCCCCCGTGAAGCAACGTGTGCCGACCGTGAGGCAAAGACCGTGAGGCAAGGACTGTCGGCAGCCTACCTTGCTCGTTCTCCTCTCCGGAGTTACCGGTTCAAGAGCTTCTCCAGAAGCGCATCGACGGTCCGCTCGGTGATCCGGTAGACCTCTGAGAAGCCGTTACGTCCGCTGAAATAGGGGTCCGGCACCTCTTCCTCACCCTCGGCTTCAGGATCGAAATCGCGAAACATCCGCACTCTATCCCGAAACTCAGGCGGTATCATCCCCAGTACCTTCTCGTGGTTCGAGCGCTCCATGGTCAAAATCAGATCGTAATCTTCAGCGTCCCAGGGCTCGAAAGTCCGAACCGCATGGTTGAAGGTTACGCCGTGTTTCGCAAGCTCGTTCCGCCCGCGCTCGTCCATATCCTCACCGATGTTGAAGTCGCTGGTTCCGGAGCTTTCCACCTCGAACCGGTCCGACACCCCGCGCCGTTCGATTCGGTCGAGAAACAGCCCGTGCGCCATTGGGCTACGGCAGATGTTGCCGGAGCACACGAACATGACTCGCGTTTTTCCGTCCATAGGCTAACCTCATGTCCTACCAACCCGTCCCGCTGTCGGACCCGCACGCACTCCCCACCTCGAACTCTTCCGCCGTTCCCCGAAGACGAAACAGTCTCCCCGCTAGCCCGCCAGCTTCTTCACAACACCGAGCAGCTTCTCCGCGTCGAACGGCTTGACGATCCAACCCGTAGCGCCTGCGTCCTTCCCTTCCTGCATTTTCTTGTCCTGACTCTCAGTGGTGAGGACAACGATCGGAGTAAACGCATGCTGCTCGTCGGCACGAACCTGACGAATTAGCTCAATTCCGTCCATGTTCGGCATGTTCACGTCCGTAAGAATCAGATCGAAAGGGCCTTCGCTGAGCTGCGCCACCCCTTCATTGCCGTCGGATGCCAGCACGACGCTGTATCCTTCCTGCTCCAAAATGAAGGAGACGCTTCGGCGGATAGCCTCCGAGTCGTCCACTACTAAAACCTTTCCTGCCATCGATGCCCCTTTCTGCTCATCCCGGCGAAGCCGGGCCGCTTGAGCTCTTCATATTCTCTCAGTCCATACTCTGAATCACTTCGTGCGCTTAGTGTACCCCAAAAACCGGCTTCGCCAAAAGCCGGGCAAGAAGCCGGTAAAGCCGATCTACCGATGGAACATGAAGCCGCTCGTCGGGCGAGTGGGGTGCCTCAATCGTCGGTCCGATGCTCAGCATATCCAGCCCTCCAAGCTTCGACCCGATAACCCCGCACTCCAGCCCGGCGTGAATCGCTTCTACCGTAGGGTCGGCAGCGAACTCCTCTCGGTACGCCTCCTGAGCTCGTGACAGAAGCGGACTCGCAAGGTTCGGCTCCCAGCCGGGGTACTCGTTCTCCCGCCGAACTTCTGCGCCGGCCAAGTCGGCTACCGCCGCGATGCTGTCGGTAAGCGCATCGAGCGCCGCCTGGACCGAGCTCCGCTGGCTCATCTGGAGCTCGATGTGGTCGTCCTCGGTTTTGGCGACTGCGAAGTTCACGGAAGTCTCCACCAGCTCGGCAATCTCCGGGCTCATCGCCACCACTCCGTGCGGAAGCCCCGCGGCCGCGTTGATTAGCTTCCTGGCATCCTCGGGGGCAAGCGGGGCCCGGCTTGCGCGTGCCGCTCCACCGCTCGCGTGCCCGCGGGCATCCTCCGCTCCCACGCCGCCGGCAGCGCCTTCGCCGGTTGCCGCTCCCGCGGAGGCGCTCACAGCGGTCGAGCTCGCGCCGGACCCAGGATCGTGCTCCGAAGGCACATCAGTCACCTCGATTCGAAGCCCCGGATCGTACGTCCCAAGCTCGTCCCGCGCCTCGCACTCAAAACGCGCCGCCTGATCGCGAACAGCTTCCATGTACTCGTTCGGACAACCGCACACCGCCATAGCGTCTCGCGGAATGGCGTTGTGAGCGTTGCCTCCGGAGAAGCTTACGATGCGGACCGAGGAATCGAAAGCGATCCGCCGAAGCAGGCGTGCCAGGATCGCATTGGCGTTCCCTCGCCTCTTGCGGATATCGATCCCGGAGTGCCCGCCGCGCAGCCCTGAAACGCGCACTGCGAAATAGCTCATGGAGGACGAGCTTGCTTCCGCCTCTTCCCGCCGCACCGGCAGCTTGACGCGAACATCACGCCCCCCGGCACAGCCGACGGTGAAGACCCCCTCGTCCTCGCTATCGATATTGATCATCGCTTGCCCCGACAGGAGCGCCGGGTCGAGCTTCTGGGCGCCGGTAAGGCCGGTCTCCTCGTCCACGGTGAACAGTAGCTCCAACGGCGGGCGAGAAAGGCCGGGATCCTCCGCCAGAGCGATTGCCAATGCAATCGCGATGCCGTTATCCGCGCCCAGAGTCGTCCCGTCGGCGCTGAGCCACTCCCCGTCGTGGACCAAACGAATCGGATCGCGCTCGAAATCGTGCTGCACCTCGGGCCTCTTCTCGCATACCATGTCCTGGTGCCCTTGAAGTATGATCCTCGGCTCAGACTCTCTCCCCGCCGAAGCCGGTACCGTGATCACGACGTTTCCGGCCTCGTCGCTTGCCGCTTTCCATCCGTTTTTCTCAGCCCGCTCCCGCAGCCATTTTCCGATTCGCTCTTCCTTCTTGGAAGGACGGGGGATCCGGGCGATTTCGGAAAAGATATCGAGAACTCGCTCGGTGTAATCCGTCATCAACAGCTCCTCTCAGTATATGAAGCTAAGATTGTTGGTACTGTTTTCCATCAGTAGCACCTACCGGCAGTAGCACCTACCGGACCTCTTCAGGGCGAGAACCCGACCGCACAAGCCACGCCGAGCCGTAGGGCGGAAGAGCGTACGGTCGCTCTGCCGGCACCTCAGCCCCGCTCAACTCCTCCACGAAGCTCCCGCCGTGCGCGTGCCGCGCCAAGACCTCAACCGGGATTTCCGTGTGCTTTGGCAGAAGATTGGTCAACGCCAACAGCACCCCCGAAGAGCTCCTTCGCAACACAGCGAGCACTCCGTCCGTTCCTGCATCCGTGAGCTCCGCAACGCCGCCGGCAAAGACGATGCTCCTCCGGCGCGCCGCTATGGCCTGACGCAATTCGTCCAAGAGCCGGTGCGTCACTCGCCAACCGGTCCCGTCAAACCCCGCCGCCGCCCGCTCCTTCTCGCCACCGGCAGCGTCGCCGTTTTCGCCACCGGCTTCGACGTCGCCGCCTTCGCCGTGCGTCCACCCCGGAGCCGGCCGCCCCGGGAGTAGTGGCACCCCGGCCGCTGCCAGCAGAAAGGTGCAGAGCGCCGTGTGTATCGTTCCCTCCGCTCGCCCGTCGCGCCCCGCCGGCTCCGAAGCCGCCGGCGCCGCCACCCGGTCCGCCGCGGCCACCTCCGAACTCGCCTGCCCGAAACCCGCCGGCTCCGAAGCCGCCGGCGCCGCCACCCTGTCCGCCTGCCCGGAACCCGCCCCGCCGGAAGCGCCCGCGCCGGATGCCACCCGGTCCGGCCCGCCCGAACCCTCCGGGGCCGCCACCGGCAGCTCAACGACCCACGCGCATTCGCTCGGAATCGCAAAAGAAGGAGCAACCGTGGAACGAAGCTTCCGGACATCGCGATCTTTGGCTGCCTCTTTGACCGCTTTCGGGAGCAGGGGATAGTCCGCTATGCAGAATGCTCGAGGGTCGACGTACCGCGCCGGCTCCCCCGCCCCCGCGCTCCCGTCCGCTCGGAGGAGCGTCGCGGGGGACACGATCCGTACAAGCGCGTTGAATGCGCGCGCTACCACATGCGCCCCGGGAAGATTCACGCACCCGGTCCCCACCTCCTTCCAGACGTACGGAATGCCCAGCAGCTTGATCACATCGCATCCGGAGTTTGCCAGAGCAAGGAGCTTTCGCCCCATTCGCCGGAAGACCGCCGGATCGCTGTAATTCAGATCCCAGCAGTGTCGCCCCGCAGTTGCCCATACCCAGCCCGACAGCTCCGGCACGAAACAGAACGGATCCTGGCCCGCGCCCCCCTGCTCCGCGCGCTCCCGGATTCCCGCTACGAACCGCTCAGGCATCGTTCGCTCGGGAAACACCCAATACGAATCGCGAAACACCGGATCGCCCGCCTGCGCCGCTTCCGCCCATGGATGCGAGTCCGAGGTCCATGCCACAACCAGGTCGGCGCCCAAGACCATCTCCCGCGCATGCAACTCCGTTGCCAGCCGTTGCAGCACCTCCGCTGAACGGACCTCCTCCGAGCTCGCGTCGCCCGCTCCCGCCGTAACATGCACGTAACGCACCCCTACCGCGCGCAGCTCCTCCAAGCGCCGCCCCACCTCCGCCGCCTCACCCTCGAACGCCGCCGAATCCGCGCTCAACCCCAGATTGTCCGGCGTGCGAAACCATGCCGCCCCGTTCGGAGTCCGCTCACACCGCGCGTCACGCTCGCGCAACTCGTCGCCTCGCGCCCGCCACGCATCAAAGAGCGATCGAATCAGCTTCAGGAAATGCCAGTAGAAATCGTAGCGCTTCCCGTAGAGCTCCAGCTGCAGCGTCAGAAGATCCGAAAAGCGCTTCGCCAACCGCGCGCGAAAAGCCTCCCACTCCAGGGGGGAAGCGTTAGAGAGCTCCGCGTCGAGCTCACCGACGATTCTACTCCACGTTGTCTCCGGCTCGCGGTTCATGGCTCCACCGAGTATAGCCCGCCTGCCCGGCCGGCGCAAAGGACACAAGCTCCCCTAGCCCTGCGCCGCCTCGCCGGCCGCGGCTTGTCCCGGCGTCAGGCCGTCCGGGGGTTCCGTCCCGCCGCGCGCCGAACCATTACGCCCGCGCACACCGAGCACCCCGGGCGAACAGCCGCCGACGCCGAGCGCGGCGCACACCGGGACCGCCTCGCCGGGCCGTCCGGCCCTCCTGCGGTGAGCGTGCTCTCTTTCCCGGCTCCGGACGCCCCGGCGGGCGCCCCTCCCGTCCTTCACGCTTTCCTCGGCACCGCGGAATGGGGCCCCCTTCGCCCCGCGCTCACGCACCTCCTTCGCGAGTTTTCAAGAGTTCGCGCATTTAACCCTGTGTATTAGGGCGGAGGAGTTCATGAACAGTACACACGCAAAGGAGAGAACGGAGCGGCCGTTCCAGAGCGCCGAAAGAGACGCCGATCTCTCGCTCCGCACCGCCCCATCCGCCGGCCGGCCGTCCGCTGGGAAGCTCGGAACCAGCGACGATCGCGCACCGCGCCGGCCGGATCCGGCGGACGCTCGCCCACTTGCCGCCCGCTCAACGCAGGCCGTAGACCAGTGCGCGGCGTCGGTCTTAGAGCTCCCCGATCCGATCGGGGAGGCCGCGCGAGAGCGCTTCGGCGTAAGCTACCTGTTTCCGTACCAGCGGCTTGTTGTGAGTAACATTCTGGAGGCCGAGGAAGCGGCCCGGACCTCCGGCTCCCATGGAGCAGCGCGGGCGCTTCGGTCGGAAGACGCGCCCGAAGCCCCGCTCCGGCAGCTCGTCGTGCTCCCCACCGGGGCCGGCAAGAGCCTCTGCTTCCAGCTGCCGGCAATGCTCGGGGCACGCCCCACGCTCGTCGTCTATCCGCTGCGCTCGCTCGTCGCCGACCAGAAGCGACGCCTTACCGAGCGCGGCATTCCGTTCGTCTCCATCGAAGGAGGCCAGGACGCCGGCACTCGCCGGGCCGCCTTTGAACGAGCGGCGCGCGGAGATGTCGCGCTCGTCCTCGCAAATCCCGAAGTGCTCGCAACCGAGCGAGTTCGCCGGAAGCTGCCCGAGCTCCGGCTCGGCCACATGGTAATCGATGAGGCACACTGCGTCGCCGAGTGGGGCCCCGAGTTCCGCCCGGCCTACTGTGAGCTCGGCGCCGTGGCTCGCGCAGCGCGAATCGAGCAGATCACCGCCTTCACCGCGACCGCCTCGCCGGAGATCGAGGAGACCGTCGTCAAGCTTCTCTTCGACGGGCGCCGCCCGCACCGGATAACCGGCTGCCCCGACCGCCCCAACATCCGCTACGCCGTCGCACCCGCCCTCTCCGCGCTCGGGCGCGCCCGGGAGCTCTTCGCAGGCGGCTTGCCGCGACCGGCGGTCATCTTCTGCCGGAGCCGATCGCAGACCGAGATCGCAGCGGAGCGCCTCTCCCAGCACGCCGAGACTCGACCGGCCCGCTTCTACCACGCAGGCCTCACCCGAGAAGAACGCACGGAGCTCGAAGCATGGTTCCACGCCTCGGACGACGGAATACTTGCAGCTACATGTGCTTACGGCATGGGGGTCGATAAGTCCAACGTGCGCAGCGTCGTTCACCTCGGAATCGCGCCCTCGGTAGAGGCGTACCTCCAAGAGAGCGGTCGCGCCGGCAGGGACGGGAACGCCTCGCACGCGGTTGCGATCGTCACGCCCCAGGACGCCGCTCGCGCGCGCTCGATCATCCGCAAAGCCCCCTCGCCACCGTCCGAAGCTACCGGCGGCGCGAATGAGGCCGGCAGCGCCGATGAGGCCCGCGGCGCGGATGAGGCCCGCGGCGCCGGGAAACCCGGCGGGGCCTCAGGGCCCGGCAAGGCCGGAGACGCTGGGGGAGCCGCTGAAGACGGACAGACTCGCCGGAGCGCGGGGAGCGCAGTCGCGGCTCGGCGGCTCGAGGTCATGACGGGATACATAGCTACGACGGGCTGCCGCCGTCGCTACCTCCTCGCTGCGCTCGGAAGCGAGGAGAGCGACTGCACCGGCTGCGACGTGTGCGAGGGCGTGGTGGCCGGCTTCTCGGACGGGGAGAAGCTATTTATGACGGAGGCCTCCCGGCTGCGCCGCAGCCTGAGCCCGGATACGCTCATCGCCCACCTCGCCGGGGCGCGAGCAGAACGCCTTGTGACCACGCTGCTACCGGCGAGGGGCGCCTGCCGGGGCTGGAGCGAAGCGGAGATCGCCGACGGGCTCCGGAGTGCCGCCACCCTCAGACCTCCACGCTCACCCTTCAGCCTCCGCCAGATCGCAAAGGCGGTCAGGCGCGGGCTCGCTTGCAGGCTCGCCGCCGGGCGGCAAGCGCAGAGCGCAAGCAGTCCGGAAACTGCGTAAGGAGGCGGTGGCCCGCCGCGCGGGGAGCTCGGGCGAGCTCGATTTGTCACCAGCAATCCTCGTCTCACACTCCGGTTGACACCGGTCGGGGGAGGGAATACATTCACCCACAAACTCAACCTTCTAACGTGAGAAGAGGTGACTCGTGTTTTCCATCTCGGCGAAAGGTGTCTATGGGCTGACGGCGGTTGTGGAGCTCGCCGCCCGCCGTCACCAAGGCGCAGTGCAGATTCGTGACATTGCCAACAAGTACGATATCCCCCAGCACTACCTGGAGCAGATCCTGGTGACTCTCAAGAAAGTGGGACTTGTCGAGAGCTACCGCGGAGCTCAAGGGGGGTATGCGCTGGCGCGCGAGCCGGAGCGAGTCACCGTGCTCGAGGTCCTCGAGCACCTCGAAGGACGTCTGCAGGTCATAAACGAGAGCCGGTGCGGCGAAGCGCTCAGTTTCTTCTGGAACTCGCTCTCGGAATGCATCGAGTCACAGCTCACAATGAGCCTCGATGACCTGCTGCGCGACAAGCAACAGCACGAGCAAGCGTTCACGTACGTGATATAGCCCGCCGCCGGGCCTGTAGCTGTTGCGGCTATCGTTGCCCGGCACGCATTGAAGCGTGAGGCGAAGACTGTCGGCGCTTCGTGGGACGGGCTCGGCTCACTCGCCGTATGATACCTGGGCGCCCCCCGAATGCGCCCCGTTTCGGTACCAGCAATCTCCGCCTCACGCAATACCCATTTCGGAGGACGCGCCCTTGGGGACGACGCGTACTACGGCCGGTACGAAGATCCGGGAGCTTGCTCGGGCAGAAGCGCGAAAACGCCCTTGGTGAGGATCTCCGCTACTTCGAAGATCTGCCCCATCCGAATGTCTCCGTCGCGGCGCAAGAGAAAATCGAAACGCCCGGGGAAGCCCTCCGGTACGAAAGGTAGCGCCGGGGTCTCCTCCCCCAGGAAGCGTTCGGACGGCTCCAGGCGGCGGTTTGCGGCGAAGAGGGTCGAGCAGAGCGCCCGCACGAACTTGGCTTGGCTTGCCAGGAAGAACAAATCGTCCTCACGGAACGCGGCGGCGCCCAGATCCGACATTGCGTGCTCCATCTTTGCCATCTCGGCGCGGACGATCGCGTTCCAGAACTCCTCGGCAGGCTCTGCCAGGGCGTTACGGATCTGCTCGATCCAGTCGGAGTTCCGGATAACAATCCGGCTGTTGACAATCCGGAACAGCGGGTAGGTCCCGCTTTCGAGGGGGCTTGCCTGGCCGTTCATGAGGCCGTGAACGACGCCACCGGTATCGGAAACGTCGTGATACTCGATACGGATCGGGATCCACTCGACGAGGAACCGGTCTTTTCTGCTGACCGGAGCGGCCTCAAAGGCGCCCACGTTCTCGAACGCTTTCACGCGCTCGTCGAGCTCCGGGGGGCCGCCCTCCAAAAAGACGTCGAAACTGAGAAAAAAATAGGGGTCGTAGACGTCCTCCTCGCCCTGAACGAGGGTTACGGCCTCCACGTTGGGCCAGGTGCGGACGATCTCGGTAACGGTAGTCACTGCCGATTCTACTTCTCGTGTCATACGCTCTCCTGCTACTGTACCGTATAGCCCCGGATTACTCTACCCGGTAAACCGGCCCCGGGGCTTCCGTGGGCAGCGCCACTGGAGGAGCAGAAGAGGTGCGAAGCGGCTTCATCCTAGCATATCGCCCCCCTAAGACGCTCGAAGCAGCGGTCACGCCGCTTCGCGAGGCAGCGTACGCACGCTTCGGCGAGCCGTCGGCGTACGCCCTTCCTACGGCGATACCGCTCTTCGTTCTCGGCCACTCGTTCCCGCCCCCCGAACGCATTCCCGTACGAGCACTCGATATCGAGCTGTCGGGGGTTTCGCTCTGCCGCGACTGGCTTGTGGTCGAGGTGGCCGAGCGCGCGCGGATCGAGGCGTTCGCGGACGCGCTCATGAGCGAGCTCCAGCTGGATCCCGCGGGCGAGGATCCGGCCGAAGACTGGCCGGCCGCTTCGCTCGGAGCCACGAGCGGTGCCCGACTGCCCTCCCTGCCGCTCCAGTGCGGGATTCCGCTCGTACGGATCGAGCACGGTTCGGTTGCCCACGCCCGCGAGGAGGCGCAGCGGCTGGCCGAACAGCTCCGGGAGGCGGCCCAGCGGCGCACCGGTGCGGGCTACCTGACGCTCTTTCGGATCGAGCTTGGTTCCGGGGAGGCTGAGGGAGGCTCCACAGAGGGGGCCCCTGAAGAAGGAGCCCTCGATGAGGTAGCCACCGAAGCGGCGGGCGCCGAAAAGGGAGCTAGCGACGAGGCGACCCTCGAGGGGATAGCCCCGGAAGCAATTGCAACGAGCTGGAGTAGCTGCACCTCCTACGGCATCTGGGAGCGACGGATACCAAGGCGCCCACGCCGCGCTCGCCAAGCACCGAAAGGAGCCGCCCACCCCGGGGATGCCAAGCCAAACGAGGCGGCAGAACCGAGTAACGATGGATGACGCGCGGGTACGGTTTCCGGTATGCTCGCGCCGAAGCCTATGCGCCACTGCTACGCCACCATCGTCGGAAATCGCCCCGTCTCGGAAGGCTACTACGAGCTCACCATCGAGTGGCCACGCCGGGCGGCGCGGCCGGAGCCGGGACAGTTCCTCACCCTCCGCGTCTCGCCGGATCCGGTGCCGCTTCTGCGCAGGCCGTTCGCATTCTCCGGATTCGACGAGGGGGGCAGCGACGGGGCTCCGGGGCACGCACGTATTCTCTACGAGCGGCGCGGGCGTGCGACGAGAGCGCTGACCGCGGCCACGCCCGGCGAGACTCTTGATATTCTCGCTCCGCTGGGAAACCGCTTCCCGGAGCCGGGGGCCGGGCGCCGGCCGGTTCTCATCGCCGGCGGCGTGGGCATGGGGCCCATCTTCTACTGGGCTGAGCGACTTGCTGGAAGCGGAGCCGAAATCCGACTGGCAGCCGACACCGGAAGCCGCGCGGGCGGCGACGGCACCCGAAACGCGGGCGGCAGTCGAAACACAACCGGCACCGCGGGCCGCGCCGGCGGCGACGGCACCGGAGCCGGAAAGCCGCCGGTGCTTGCCGTGGGAGCACAGCGAGGTGCGATCGTCCCGACCGAGCTTCTGCCCGAGGGGCCTGAGCTCGTGCTCGCAAGTGACGACGGAAGCCTCGGCACCCACGGCACGGTGATGGACGCGCTCGGGCCGCTCCTCGCCGAAGAGGACCAGGTCGAGCTCTATGCCTGCGGGCCGATGCCGATGCTCCGAGCGGCGCATGAGGCGGCCGAGCGGCTTGGCGCGCCGCTGTGGGTGAGCATGGAGCAGACCATGGGGTGCGCGGTCGGAGCATGCATGGGCTGCACGGTTCGCGTAAACGATGAGCGCGTATATGCGCGGGTCTGTACCGAAGGGCCGGTCTTCCCGTCGACCGAAATCGACTGGGCGAGCGCACCGGAGAATGCGTGAAGCGGGAGTTGAGAGCGGGGGCGCGGGGGTGAGAGCGGAAGTTGAGAGCGGGGGCGCAGCCCGGGGGTGAGATCGGCCCGGGCCGGTGAGCCGAGCCCGGCGCGGGCCCGGGGGTGACAGCGCCGAGGGCCGCTGAGCCGAGCCCGGCACAGGCCCGGCGGGCGGCCCGCCAGGCGGACCGCGCCGCCGCGCCCGCCGGTGAGAGCAAGTGAGAACGACACGAACGGAGAGAGGCACATGGACTTGAGCGTGCGGCTGGGGACGGAGACGCTTCCCAATCCGGTGGGAGTTGCTTCCGGGACGTTCGGCTACGGGAGCGAGTACGAAGAGCTTATCGATATCGACGCGCTCGGCGCCCTCTACACGAAGGCGGTAACGTGGGAACCGCGCCCCGGCAACGAGATCCCCCGCATCATCGAGACGACCGCGGGCATGCTCAACTCGATCGGGCTTGCGAACGTGGGCTCGCGCGCCTTCGTTGGCGAGAAATACCCATACCTGAGCCGGCGCCGCTGCGCGGTCATCGTAAACGTTGCCGGAAACGAGGAGCCGGACTACGCGGAGACCGTAACCTACCTCGAGGAGCACGCGCCGCTCTCCGGTTACGAGCTCAATGTCTCGTGCCCGAACGTCAAGTGCGGCGGCCTTGCGATCGGAACGAGCCCGCGACTCGTGGAGTCGCTCACGCGGCGGGTCCGGGCGCAGACCGAGCGGCCGCTCGTGGTGAAGCTCACGCCGAACGTAACCGACATTACCGAAGTCGCCCGCGCAGCCGAAGCAGGTGGCGCGGACGCGGTGAGCTGTATCAACACCCTCGTAGGTATGGTGATCGATACCGAAACCCAAAAGCCGGTGCTGCCCGGGGGAAGCGGCGGTCTGAGCGGGCCCGCGGTACTTCCGGTGGGCGTAGCGATCGTACACCGGGTCGCGCGCGCCGTATCCATTCCCGTCGTAGGTATCGGCGGGATATTCGAGCCGGAAGACGCGATCCAGTACCTCCTTGCCGGTGCGTCGGCAGTCCAGATCGGCACCGCGAACTTCGTCGATCCTACCGTCACCACGCGTGTCCGCGAAGGGATCGAAGCGTACGCCGCGCGCCACGCGCTCGCGTCGATCCCGGAGTTTCACGAAGCGTTCCGCGGTTGACCCCGCCAGGGGGACGGGACCGCGCTCCCGAAACGAGCCGCCGGGGCCGAACCGCACCGGTCCGGCTGCGTTTGCCCTGCGCGGCCGGGAACGCACTGTTGACAATACGTATCAGTGATAGCCACATTATACGTAAGGTGGTGCCATGGCTCAGAAGGTTACGCTCAGTATTGACGAGTCGGTGGTAAGGCGCGCCAAGCAGTACGCGCGGGACCGCGGGAAGAGCTTGTCGAAGGTGATCGAACAGTATCTTTCGTACGTGACGCGGGAAGAACTCCCGCCCACCGAAGTTACAGAGGAGGTCGCTCGTTTGTCTGACAGACTCCCTGCGTCGGTGGGGGAGACAGACTTGAAGTACGAGTACTTGGCCGAGAAGTACCTTTGTGACTAGCGTCTTTCTGGATACTGACGTCATTCTGGATCTATTCATCGAGCGTGAACCACACCATTCGGTTGCATTGCGGTTCTTTTCATACTTGCAGGTGCACGCTGATAGGATCCAAGCGTACACGTCACCGGTGGTAATCGCGAATGTAGCCTACATACTGGGAAAGGCCAGATCCGACTCGTATGCGGTTCGGAAGTGAACAGCGATTTTTGTTGGCCGGGCTGCGCGCCGGGCCGCCAACGATGTCGAAACACCGTCGACGGCCCGGATAGTAGCCCGGCGGTAGCCCGCAGCCGCAGCCGGGCCTGCCGGCCCGCGGCCCGGTGTAGTTGCGGCTAAAGCGACGCTATTCGCCGCTACTTCGCGTTACTTTGGGAGCAGAATGAGTGTCGAGGCAGGCTCGACCTCGATCTGGCCGCCTTCCATCTCGTAGAGCTCTTCCGTGCCGGCACTCTCGCCGTCAACCACCACGGAATACGTGCCCGCGGGGATCTGGAACGACGCGCTCTCGTGCGGATCCGAGTTGACGAATCCGTAGATCTCGCCGTCGATGTCGGCGCCGAGGGCGTTCGGGTTGCCGGTGGTCATTGTTTCCACCGTCTCCGGTCCGCCGCGGCCAAGTAGCGGCTGCTCCTTTCGCAGCTCGATGAGCCCCTTGTAGTACTCAAGTAGGTCACGGTTGAGCTCGACGTGGTCGAAGTTGATCCAGTTGACCTCGTTGTCCGCCATGTAAGTGTTGGGGCTCGGCGTCCGGTAGACTACGTTGTCCGACGCTGCGCCGATCTGCCCCTGGTCGGTGACCTCGGGGACCTCGCCTTCCAGGTCCGGCATGACCTTACCACGAGCCCACTCCTGGCCGAGGTGGAGCATGATCGGTCCCTGCGAGAGGAAGAGCGCGCCGGCGCCTACCTTGTTGGCGCGAATGAGGTCTTCCGGCAGCTCCTGGTATTCGGCGATGTCCTCGATACGGTTAATCTCGCCGTCCTCGTCCAGGAAGCTGTAGTAGCCGGACTGGATCCGCAGGTTGTCACCGAAGGTGGCGTCGTCGTGCGACTCGATGTAGCCGACGTACTGGTACGGCTCTCCTTGCTGATCGCCTTCCCAGTACTGCTGGAGCTGTGAAGCGTTGTCGGCGTTGCCCAGGGCGAAGTTCTGCCCTTCTCCGGTGGGCCGGTTTTCACTACGGATGGCATTTCTGATGCCGTCGTCCCACTTGGCCCAGCCGATATCGATGAAGTCGTGAGCTCCGGTGAGCCCGGCGCCGCCCCACGGCTCGGCGATGAGGTATACGTTCGGGTTAACCTCTTGGGCGCGCTCGGTGATGTACTCGATCGTCTCGCGGTCATGGGAGGCGGCGAGATCGAAGCGGAAGCCGTCGATCTTGTACTCCTCCATCCAATGGACGACCGAGTCGGCGAACATCCGCCGCACCATGCGCCGCCGGCTCTCAAGCTCGGTACCGGTACCGGTCTGATCCGGCTGGCGGTAGTAGTACTCGTAGTCGATGAGCTTGAGCGCTTGCTCGTCGTACTGGGAGGTGTGGTTGTACACGACGTCGAGAAGCACCGCCATATCGTTCCGGTGCATCTCCCGCACCAGCTCCTTGAGCTCGTCCACGGCGCGCCCGTCGGTGCCGATCCACTCGCCGCGCTCCAAGTGCCCGTCGGTAGCGTAGTACGTCTCCGGGGCAAAGAAGCTCGTGGTCATGTAGCCCCAGTAGTTCTCCTCGAACGGGTTCCACGTGTTGCGGAAACCGTAGGAATGCTCGTCGTACGGAGCCTCGATGTTGTTGAAGTGGTGAAGGGGCAGGAACTCCACGGCGTTTACGCCGAGGTCTTCCAGGTACGCAAGGCCCCCGCGCTCGGCTTCGACGATACCGCGATACGTGCCCGGATACGGGGTTTCGGCGGTCTCATGCGCGGAGAGATCGCGGACGTGCGACTCCATGATGACGAGATCGTTGATGTCGTGCCCCGGCGACTCCACGTCTTCCCAATCGAAGTCGCTGTCGTAGATAAGCGTCCGGTGCTTCTGCGGATACTCGTTCAGGCTGGCCACCGCCTCGGAATAGGGATCGGCGAAGATCGTATCCATCGGGACTTCCGGCACGATGGGCTGCGGATCGTGACTGCGCTCGGTAATCTGGTAGCCGTAGAACTTACCCCACAGCTCCTCTTCCACGCGTGCCTCAAAGACCTGCTCCCCGATGTGCTCCATCTCATGGACCTCGCCCTCTTCGTCGGCCGGATGGTCGAAGATATGGACGAACACCTCTTCACCGCGCGGCACAAACAGCCGGAAGATCGACGTTCCGTCCTCATAGATGTAGCCGAGCTCCTTGTCGGTGTACATCTCGTTCATGCGCGCTTCCACGAGCATGCCGAGATCGATCTCCATCTCGGAGGTGACGTCGAACTCCGGATCGTACATGGTAAGGGTGTATGTCTCCTCTTCAACAAACTCTCCTTCGGTCCTCAAGACCACCATGGGAACCCGGCGTTCAGCGGAGACCACCTCGATGTCGTGGTCGATCGAGAACTCGAGCCGGTCGAACTCGTCCGCGTCCGGCAGATTTGTAATTCGAAGCTGTATCTCGTCCGTATCGACAAGCTCGGCCCTTGACAGACGGGGCGGCTCGGGCTCTTCCGGCTCCGGAGCCGGGCATCCGGCCAGAACCACCGTCGCAAGCGCTGCGATTGCCGCCATTGCAACGCCGGCGCGCACGCTCCGCGCGCTTCCGTGAAATAGGCTTTTCATCTTGCCAAACCTCCTTTACTCCTTACCTACCGTCGGTAGGCTTCCCTTGTTCTCTCCTTCGCGGAGCAGCGCGGAACGGTCAATCCACCGTACCTCACCGCTCGGCGCACTTACTGCCGTCACGCTACACCGGTTTACTTCGGAACGCAACCCGGGTTTCTTCTCAAATAGTCATTGCGTCCTGGACTAAAACGGTTTACACTCAAAGGCGATAAGGAAGCCGCTCCCCGCTTCCGGGGGCCGCGCTTCCGCTTGCGGTGTTATCGTGCTACCGCGCACCGGCGCATGCCCGACGCTGCCGTCCCTTGCGGATCGGGAGCACGCGGACCGGCCGGAGCCATGGTGCACCGAATACTACTACTGTAACCCCTTAAGGAGGTTTGTCAAATGAAGCGTACTCTTATTCTTCTTTCGATTCTCGCACTTGTCGTGGTCCTTGGCTTTGCTGCTTGCGAAACCGCGCCGGACCCGGAGCCCGAGGAGCTCGATTTCGTCGATGAGCCGTATGAGGCGGGCGAAATCACCTTCACCTATGAAGGTGAAGCGGACCAAGTCCTTCTCGCCGGCGCATTCAACAACTGGCAGGAAGCGGCAAGCCCCGAGAATGAGATGGAGGAAGTGGAGGAGAACAAGTTCGAGATCACAGTGTGGCTCGATCCGGGCAGCTGGGAGTATAAGTACATCATCGACGGTGAGTGGACCCAGCCCCAGGATTACATGGAGAAGATCTCTCCGCTTCCCAACGACGAGACCGGCGACGGTTTCGGTGGATATAACGCAGTGATCGAGGTCCAGTAACCTCGTTACCCCCAATCTTGCGGCCGCACGGTCCGGCTTTTGGGCCGCGCGGTCGCTCTTGTTTCCGCATCTGCTGCGCAGCCGGCCCGGTCCACTTCAGATGCGTCTCGATCCAGATGCGCCTCGACCTCCCATTCAGTCGGCCATTCCCATTCAGTCGGCCATCCAAAGAGAACAGGAAAGGTTTCTATGAGAAGATCCAAGCTTCGTAACGTATTCAGCCTATTGCTTGCCGCCGTGCTTATCCTCGCGGCGTGCGAGACGGAGCCCGAACCCGCCCCGGAACCCGAACCGGATCCTGAGCCGGAGCCGTTCGCGGTCGAGAACCCGGAGTTTCCACCTGATCCGGTCGAGGAGCCGGATGAGGTGCCCGAGTTCAGCTGGGACAACGCCACGGTCTACTTCGCCATGATCGACCGCTTCCTGGATACCACCGACGAGCCGAACGCCTACGGCAGGCTCAATCCGGAAGACCTCCGTGACGGCGATCCGGAGTACGGCCTCTTTCAGGGCGGAGACCTCCCCGGCCTCACCCAGCGGATCGAGGAGGGTTACTTCACCGACCTGGGCGTCGACGCACTCTGGATCAGCTCACCGCTCGAACAGATCCACGGCTGGGTCGGCGGCGGAAGCGGCGGCGAGTTCCCCAGCTACGGCTACCATGGCTACTGGCACCTCGATTGGACCGAGATCGACCGGAACTTCGGCACCGAAGAGGACTTCGCCGAGCTCGTCGAGACCGCGCACGAGCACGAAATCCGCATCGTGCTGGACGTCGTGATCAACCATCCCGGCTACAACACCGTGATGGACCAACGCCGTTTCGATTTCGGCGGCTGGACGGACGAACCGCTCCCCGAGGACTGGATTCCACCGGAGGGGGAGGATTGGCTCGCGCACCACGACTACATCGACTACGACGGCGACGAGGAAGCGTGGGACAACTGGTGGAGCGGCGACTGGGTTCGCGCCGGCATCGCCGGCTACCCGGAGCCAGGCACCGACCCGCTCACCGAGAGCCTGGAGTACCTCCCGGACTTCATCACCGAGTCGCCCGAGCCGGTAGACCTGGCTCCGGTGCTCCAGACCAAGCGGGAGATGGGAAAGTCCTCGGTCGAGGAGCGGCCTGACGCCACCGTCCGCGAGTATCTCATCGGCTGGATCGTCGACTGGGTTCGCGAGTACGGGATCGACGGCTTCCGGATCGACGCGGCAAAGCACGTCGAGCTCGAGGCTTGGCAGGAGCTCAAGGACGAGGCGACCGCCGCCCTCCGCGAGTGGAAAGAGGAGAACCCGGAACAAGCCATCGACGACAAGGAGCTCTGGATGACCGGCGAAGTTTGGGGCCACAGCCCGGAGCGCAACGAGTACATGGAGCACGGCTTCGATTCGCTCATCAACTTCCAGTTCCAGCGCGACATGCAGACGGGAGTCCTCGATGACCTGGACGAGCTGGACCGGCTTTACCAGGACTACGCGGACGTTCTCAACGCCGACAGCGGCTACAACGTCCTGAGCTACCTCTCCAACCACGATATCCGGCTGTGGGCAGGCATCGTCGATCACGACCCCGTGGACCAGAAGCGCGGACTTACGCGGCTCTTCCTGTTGCCGGGGGCCATCCACCTCTTCTACGGAGACGAGCTCATGCGTGAGGAGTTCGAGGTTGGGACCGAACCCGAGCAGGGCGTCCGCTCACCCATGGACTGGGACAAGATGGGCAACGACGTCCACGAGCACACGCAGAGGCTCGGGCAATTCCGCAACCGGAACATCGCCGTGGGCGCAGGCCAACACCAGCCGCTCGAATCGACCGGCGGCTACGCTTTTGGCCGCGACTACTTCGGCATGAACAGCGTTGCCGCGGTCCTGGAAGCATCCGGCGAGGTTGAAGTCCAGGTAGGAGACCTCTTCGACGACGGCACCGAGCTGTACGACCCCTACAACGACGCCACCGCTACCGTCGAGGACGGTGCGGTCACCTTCGACGCAGGCGAGCGTGGGCTGATTCTTATCGAGGAAGCGGAGGCCGAGGACGCCGCGGACGACGACGCGTAGCACGGACGCGAGGGCCTGGCGGATCAGCAACGCGAGGCCCAGAGTCACTCAAGCGCCAAGCAGCAGGCCCGGGCCGGCGTTCGCCGCCCGGGCCGCTTTTTCCCGGAGCCATATGCCGGGTAGCGATGCCCGCGCGTGGGGGGGACGGCCCCCCATCCGTTTGCCCGAACTCCTCCTACGCCGGGCTACTCCGTTTCGCCTACGCTGGGCCTGCAGCGGGTCTACCCGAATGCCTCAGTGGACCCATGCGTCAACTACGTCCCGGTTCTGCTCGACCCACTCCGTGGCATTCTCATACGCGTCGCCGTGCTTTTTGTGCGCGTTCCAACTCATGAGCTCGGCGAGCTCGGAGATCTCCCAATACATGTTCGTGAGGAACTGGTGAGCCGCGGGCATATCGTGGTCCAGGTTCTCACGCGCTACGGCATGGATATTCTCCTTTGGGCCGTACAGGCCCTCAGGATCCTCCAGGTACTTCAGGTCGTACTGCGCTTCCATAGGATGCGGAGTCCAGCCGGTGACAACGATCCACTCTTGGTCGTCGTACGCTTCCGCCAGGGCGGTCTGCATGGCCTGGTCACTTCCTTCGTCGAGCGTGAAATCCTCCAGGCCGTATTCGTCGAGCGCCTCCTCGGTAGCGCTCATAATGCCGGCGCCCGACTCGATTCCGATGATCTTGCCATCGAACTCATCCGTGTGGTCGTTGAGCTCCTCGATGGAGTCGATAGTAACGTAGGTCGGAACCATGAGTCCTATCCGGGTCCCCTCGAACACCGCCCCGAGATCGTCCACGTCATCCGCAAAGTCGTCGTAGAAGGAACCATGGGTGTAGCGGAGCCAACCGGCAACAAACGCGTCCGCCTCCTGCTCCGCGACGTCTGACCACATTTGCTCCGCGTCGCCGGCAGTGACCTCTACATCGTATCCGATCTCTTCCAGGAGTACCTGCGCGGTATAGGTTTTGGCAATGGCGCAGTCCCAATGAACGTAACGTAACTCCAGCTCTCCCTCGCCCTCGAGCGGCTCCGCGTCTGCGGTCCCATTTCCGTTGATTTCATCCTCAAGCCCTAAGTGATCGCAGCCGAGAACAAGCCCGAAGGCCGCCACCGTTACTACCATGAGCCCCAGAACACTCCTCATCTGTCACCCTCCTTGAACCAGCTAGTGTCCTTAGACAATAGCACGCGGACACTATGCAGTCGATGCAGTTCGAAGATCGATCGTGCTCTCCGGAGATCCAGGCCTTTCCACCGGAGCGACCGCGGCGCGAAGGGCGAGTTCATATGAGCGCACCCCCACCCCGGCGGCGCGGCCGCCGGTGGGCGCACCGCTTCGCCGGTATGGTTGCGTGTATCGGAACGGCTATTCCCCGACCGTATACCCGGCCAAGTCGTACACGGCGGTCTCGTACGGTTCGAGGTCGGGGCCGTCGGTCACGGCGAAGCCGCCGGATTCGGGGTCGACCTCCGGGGTGCCGGGGATCTCGGGGGCGCCGCCCGCGTCGGCGGGGCCGGAGGTGCCGTGGAGGCCGGTGAGCTCGGGGGTGTCGCCGGGGTCGAAGGGGCCTCCGGGCATCTCGAGGTGAGGGGAGCTGATGGAGTCGCCGCTCAGGTTGATCGTAACGAGGGAGCTCTCCTCCTCCGTGTAGCGGACGAAGGCCGCGACGCGATTGTCCTGAGTATGGACGCGGTCGTAGCGGCCGTACTGGAGGCTCGGGCGCTCGTTCCGGAGGGTAATGAGACTCCGGTAGTGCTCGAGGAGCGAGTCGGGGTCTCCCTCCATCGTCGCGACGCTCCGTTCCTCCCAGGCGGGTCCGAGCTCGCGCCACGGCTCGCCGTCGGTAAACCCGGCGTACGGCTCGTCGGAGTCCCACTGCATGGGCCTGCGGATATCGGGGTCCGGCTTGGTCCCTTCCATGCCGATCTCTTCGCCGTAGTAGACGAAGGGGAAGCCGGGACCGGTCAGAAGGAGCGCCGCCGCGCTCCGGCTCCGGTCGAGATCGCCGTCCAGATCCGATATGAAGCGGTTCATGTCGTGGTTGCGGACGAAGCTCGCATAGCCACCGGCCGGATACGCCTCCTGAATCCGCTCGATGGAGACGTGCAGCCGCGAGTTCGTCCCGCGCTCGGCTGCACCGAAGTAGAGGTCGGCAAGGTCGAACTCGAAGGCCGCATCCACCGCGCCGCGCTCCACATAGGGGACGACCTCACGGGTCGAGCTCCACACCTCGCCTACGGTGAACGCCTCTTCGTCGACGTCCTTGTAGAAGTCGCGGAAGTCCTCGAACCACGCAATCGTCTCCGGCGTGTTCTCCATCTGCTCGTCCACTTTTATGAGGTGCTTGATCGCATCGAGCCGGAAGCCGTCGACGCCGATCTCGGTGAGCCAGTACTCGGCCACGTCGTACATCTCCTCGGTGACTTCGGGGTTCTCGTAGTTGAGGTCCGGCATCCCGTGCCAGAAAATGCCCAAGTAATGGTCGTCCCGGTCGGGGTGCGGATTCTCATGCCACACCGGCTGGCCCCACGGCCCCAGGTAGTCGCCCGGCTCGTCCTGCCAGATGTACCAGTCGCGGTACTCCGAGTCCGGCTCCTGCGACGCCTCGAACCACGGGTGTTCCCACGAGCTGTGGTTCACCACGAGGTCCACGAGCACCTTGATGTCGCGCTCCTCGGCCTCGTCCAGGAAAGTCTGGAACTCTTCCATCGATCCGTACTCCGGGTTGAACCCATAGTAGTCGGTCACGTCGTAGCCGTGGTAGCTCGGCGACGGATTGACCGGGAGCAACCAGATCCCCCCGATCCCGAGCTCCTCGAGGTAGTCGAGCTTCTCCGTCATCCCGGCAAAGTCCCCTACCCCGTCGCCCGAGGAGTCGTAGAAGCTCCGAACGAAGATCTGGTAGAAAACCCGCTCGTTCCACCACTCCACGTGGTCGTCGTCGAACTCCTCCTCAAACGGGTCCGGCTCAGGAATCGTCGGATCAGGCCGCTCCTCCGGCGTCTCGCACGCGGCAAGGAGAAGCCCCGCCGCCACGAGCAGAGCAAGTAGCCCGAGGCCAAGGCCCGGCCCTTTCCGGCCGCCGCCGCTTTTCCGGCCGCTACCTCCTTTCCGGCCGCTACGTTCTTCCCGGCCGCAGCGTTCTTCCCGGCCGCCCCCTACGGGGCACCGGAATCCCGTCTTTCGTCGCGCGCGGTCCGCCGACCGGCTCAGTAGCACAGTGCGCATTGTTCAGCTCCTTTCTCGAGGTCGATCACGAGCTCGGCGGCGTTGCCTTCGCCCACTCCCGCGATCGCCCAGTTGTACTCATTGTCGTCCGCATGGAGCACCCGGTCCTCCGTCCCCGCGCGCATCATCGTGAGCGCCACCTCACAGCCGGGGAAATAGCGCGCGCCCCAGTCGTTTATGGTCGTAGGCTCGTAGTACATCGTAAACTCCAGCCGGCCCTCCTCCACCGTGCGCGTATAGTCCTCCTTGTAGCCTTCGTCGCGCACCGGGTTGTGCCCCGGCCCGTCCTCGTGCTCGGCAAAGTGGAGCCCGATCCCCTCGAACCCGCTCGCGTTGGGCCCATGAAACCCCGTGTTCCGAAGCCCCCCACCGATCAGGGTAAAGGCCTCGCCCTCCTCCTCTTCCGGCACGTTCCGGAAGACCAGCCGAACCTCGGCAAGATGCTCCACCTCGCCCCCGTCCGGCTGGTGGTTCTTCTCAAGCTCGGCATTGTCGACGCGGATTCCCCAGGCAACGGGGGTCGTGGTCGAGAGGTCGACGTCGGGGATCTGGGGCTCGGGCTGCGGCTCCGGGGCTTCGGCGGGCTCGGGCTCGGGCGCCGCCTCCGGGGCGGTGGGGCATGCCGCAAGGAGCACGACGATGACCAGTGCAAACCACCCGAG
>Ga0207421_10002001_pt1 | contig 25760 bp, 19 predicted proteins | sample SodLakKL_010_SED_4_FD_187542 | JGI IMG/M metagenome (GOLD analysis project Ga0207421, IMG submission 187542) | Alkaline sediment microbial communities from Lake Tanatar, Kulunda Steppe, Russia - 8KL_010_SED (SPAdes) (version 2) | ecosystem: Environmental > Aquatic > Non-marine Saline and... | reverse complement strand
GCTCGGGCTCGCCGAGGTCGACGGTCAGCGCCTCGTCAGCATCAAGCTCTTCGACGGGGCGCAGGCGGACCCGCTGCTCGTAGGCGTCGTCGTCGGCCACCACGGGCCCGAGCTCGGGCGCGACCGGGCCGCCGTCGCCGATGTCGAAGGTCGCGCGCGCCCCGTCCGGGTGGATGCGCGCCAGGGTCGAGGCGTCGACGTCCGCGGTGCTCACACCCTCGACGATCTCGAGCTCGACGGTGTCACCGGCCGCATCGTCCGCGCCGGCGGTATAGACGACGCCGGGAGCGCGGCCCACGCCGAGCGGCTCGAGGTCGAGCTCGGCCTCGCCGTCGCCCTGGACCACCTCGACCTGGGCGTCGGCGTCGTAGGTCACGAGCTCGTCGTCGATGGCGGTGGCCAGGTCGACGTTGACGGTGTCGAGCTCGGGGCGCGGGTCGCGGGAGAGCCCGAACGAGAGGTGCTGGCGCTGGTCGGCCTCGTCGCGAGCGAGGTCCTCCAAGGCCAGCTCGTCGACCGGCGTGATGGCCACCGCGCACCGGTCCACGGTGTCACGGGCGACGTCCAGGGCGTGCTCGGTCACCGCGGCCGGCCCGCCGAGCGCCGAGATCGCAGCGATGTCGTCGCACCGGTCGGCCAGCCACTGGCCCGCGTGCCCGAGGTGACCGGGCTCCTCGGACAGCAGCAGCGGCGCGCCTTCGCTGGCCGCGTAGGGAGCGGCAGCCAGGGCGTCAGCGAAGTCGTCGCCGCGCGCCAGCAGCGTGGTGGTCGGGTCGAAGCCAAACCGGTCGATGGCCTGGTCGGCGACCGCTGCAGCCGTCTCGGTGCGGGTCTCGCCGTACCAGCGGTCCACCGCGAGGCCGCGCTCGTCCTCGAGGTAGGCTGCGACGTCCTCGTCCACCGCCTCAGGGCCACCGACGATGATCACCTGCTCGATGTCGACGTCGTGGCGCTCGCCCTCCATGGCGTCGGCAGCGGTCGTGGTCGCCTCGGTCGGCTCACTGGTGGTCAGCAGCAGCGGCAGGTCCTCGGCCGCTGCGATCGGCCCGGCGGCCAGCGCGTCCGCGAAGGCCTCGTCCTCGCCGCTGGCCAGCAGCGCGGTGCGCTGCCCATCGACGGTGCCGATCTGGGGTCCGTCGGGGCCCTCCAGCATGCTCGCGGCGGTCTCGTAGCGGTCCTCGCCGTGGACTCGGAAGACCCCTGCGTCAGGGTCGTGCTCGGAGCGGATCTGGTCGAGCACCGACTCGGAGACCGCGGCTTCACCGCCCACCACCGTCACCGAGCCCGGATCAAGTGCCTCCAGCGCGGCGTCGGTGGCCTCGGGCAGCTCGTCGTGCTCGGTCAGCAGGACGTGGGACGTGGTGCCCTCCGGCCCGTAGCTGGCGACCAGCGCATCGGCGAAGTCCTCGCCGGAGGCGAGGACCACCCCGGCGTCCAGGTCGGTGGCCGTCGCGATCTCGGCGGCGGTCTCGTAGCGGTGCTCGCCGTCGAGACGATCAGTCGCCACGTCGGCGCCGTCGTCGGCGACGGCCGCCGCACTCGGCCAGGCCAGTGCCAGCACCGAGGCCACGATCAGCGCGCGGTGGCCTGCTGGCGTGCGCGCTCGATCCCAAGTGCCCCGCAGCGTCATCGTCGTCCCCTCCTGTGATGCGATCTGACGTGGGCCGGCGCTGCCGGCCTCCTTCCACCCGGTGCGACACCGGCTGCCCCGGGACGAGTTGCAGCGCGAGGTCGCGCATGCCTACCAGCCACCTCCGGGCGAGCAGGTGGCGCTGGCCGAGCTCGGCGTCGACGTGGCCCTCTACGACGGGTCGCTGACCGAGTGGGCCGCCGATCCGCAGGCGCCGCTGGAGACCGGCTGACACCACCAGCACAGGGGCCGATCGGCCCTGGCGCAGAGCACAGCCCCAAGGTCATCGTGATCGCGAGGATGCGCGGCCCCCAGCCGCACCCAGCGGCGACAAGCCGCATCGCTGACCGAGAAGGGGCGCACCGTGGTCGATCACCCTGTGCTGGACCTGACCGACGCACCTGCCGAGGGCCCGCAGGTCCCCGCCGTGCGCATGGTGGAGCTGACCAAGCGCTACGGGACCCTGACCGCCCTGAACCGCTTCAGCCTCGCCATCGCCCCAGGCGAGATCGTGGGCCTGCTCGGACCCAACGGCGCGGGCAAGACCACCACGCTGCGCACGTTGCTGGGCCTGCTCACACCGTCCAGCGGCACCGCGGAGATCTTCGGGATCGACGCGTGGCGCGACCCGGTCGCCGCGCACCGCCACCTGGCCTTCATCCCCGGCGAGTTCGCCGTCTGGCCCCAGCTCACGGGCCGCCAGACGCTCGACCTGCTGGGCACCGTGTGGGGCGGCTACGACCGCGCCTACCGCGACGAGCTCATCGAACGGCTGAGCCTCGACCCCTCCAAGCGCGGCCGCAGCTACTCCAAGGGCAACCGGCAGAAGGTCGCCGTCATCGCCGCGCTGATGACGCGGGCCCCGCTGCTGGTCATGGACGAGCCCTCCAGCGGCCTCGACCCGCTCATCACCGCCACGTTCCAGCAGCTGCTGCGCGAGGCCAAGCAGCGCGGACAGTCGATCCTGCTGTCCAGCCACATCCTCTCGGAGGTCGAGGCGGTCTGCGACCGGGTCGCGGTGCTGCGCCAGGGCGTGTGCGTGGAGCAGGGCACCCTGGCCGAGCTGCGGCACCTCCACGCCACCACCGTCGAGGCCACCTACGTGGGCACGCCCCCACCGCTGGACGACGTGCCGGGCGTGGACGACGCCGAGGTCGGCGACGGCGTGCTGCGCCTGCACGTCACCGGGTCGCCCGACCCGCTGCTCAAGGCCCTCGCGCAGGCACAGGTGACCGCGATCCAGATGCGCGAGCCCTCCCTCGAGGAGCTGTTCCACGCCTACTACGACGACCGCGCCGACGGGGCGTGAGGGAGGCGATGCCATGACCACGACCTCCCCCACCACCCCACGGCCGCGAGCGAGGACCAACGTGGCTCGGCGCTCCCCCGCCGCGGTGTGGTGGCGCGCCTACCGCCACCACCTGCGGCTGACGCGCAACGCCGCGCTCGCGTGGATCGCCGGGCTCACGGCGCTGAGCGCCGGCGTGGCCGTGACCGTCGAGGACCGCGTTGGCTCGGAGGCCGAGCGCCAGCTGCTGGAGTCCATGCACGACGTCCCCGCCTTCGAGGCGCTGCAGGGACGCATGGTCGAGATCGGCACGATGGAGGGCTTCACCCTGGCGCGCTGGGGGATGTTCGGCATCCTGCTCGCGGTGTGGGCGATGCTCGCGGCCGTGTCGCTGCTGCGACGCGCCGAGGAGCGCGGCCACGTCGAGCCGCTGCGCGCCGGCGTGCTGACGCCACGCGGCCTGCTGGCCGCCGCCATCGCGGCGCTGTGGACGTGGCTGGCGGTCCTCGCGTTGGCCATCGGCGCGAGCCACAGCGCGCTTGGCTTCGACCCGCCCACCGCGTGGGCCCTCGGCGGCGCCGCGGCCCTGCTCGGGGCCACGTTCGCCGCCGCAGGTGCGCTCGCCTCGCAGCTGGCGGCCACCCGCGGGAGCGCCGTCGCGCTGGCAGGCACGCTGCTCGGCGCCGCCCTCGCGGTGCGCGTGGCCGCGCCGGCCACGACCACGCCCGACTGGCTGTGGTGGGCCACGCCGTTTGGCTGGATGGGCTTCCTGCACCCCTCCGACGCGTCGCAGGCCACCGTGCTCCTGGCGCTGGCCGCCCTGGCGGCCGTCCTGGCGCTGGCCGCGCTGGCGCTGGGTCGGCGCGACCTGCACGCCGGGCTCGTCGGTGGCGAGGAGGCCAGCGCTCCTCGTGCCCGACGGGTCGGGGGTCAGGCCGGGCTGGCGCTGCGCGTCACCGCGGCCGCGGCCGGGACGTGGGCGATCATCGTCGGCGTGGTCACCGCGGCGTTCGGCCTGCTCACCCACGACTTCATCGACGCGATGGCGGGCATGGCCACGATGGTCGAGCTCGGGCGCGAGATGTTCGGCATGGCGCTCGACGCGCCCGAGGGGATGGTCGGCGCGACCTTCTTCTTCGTGGCCGTGCTGCTGGCGGCCGCCGCCGCCGGCCAGGCGGCAGCGATCCGCGAGGAGGAGGCGAGCTGGCGGATCGAGCACCTGCTGGCGCGCCCGGTGGGGCGCACGCGCTGGCTGGTGACGCGGCTGCTGGTGTCGGCCGCGGCGCTGCTGGCGATCGCGCTCGCCGGCGGCGTCGTGGCCTGGGCCGCGACCCGCCTCGGCGGCGCGTCGGTGGCGCTTGGCGACGCGCTGCTTGGCGCCGTCAACGTCGTCCCCGTGGCCTGGCTGACCCTCGGGGTCGGCGTGGCGATCCTGGGGCTGGCCCCACGCGCCACCGCCGCGGCGACCTACGGGCTGGTCGTGGCCGCGTTCCTGCTGGACTTCGTCGGCCCGTTCCTCGAGCTGCCCGACCGCGTGCTGGACGCGAGCCCGCTGCGCCACGTGGCCGCCGCACCGGCTGCCGACGTCGACGTCGCCGCGGCGCTGGTGATGCTGGCGATCGGCGCTGCCGCCGCGCTGGTTGGCGTCGCCGCGTTCGCCCGCCGCGACCTCAAGGAGGCGTGACCGACGAGCAGCGGCCGCGGGGCGCCCGGAGGCTAGGAGCCCTCGCTGAGCAGCTCCTTGGCGGCGGCACCGATCGCCGCGCTGTAGGTGGGGTAGGCGAACTGCACGCGCGCGAGGGTGGCCGGGTCGGCGCCGGCGGCCATGGCCGTGGTCACCGCGTGGATCACCTCGACGGCTGACTCGCCCGCCGCGTGGGCGCCCAGCACCATCGAGCGGCGGCGGTCGGCGATGAGCTTGAGGAACCCGTCGGTGCGCTCATCGATGATGGCGCGCTCCAGGCCCGCCAGCGGCACGAGGGCGGTGATGCACTCGTCGTCGTGGCGGGTGGCCTCCTCCTCGGTGAGGCCGACGCCGGCCGTGTCGGGGTCGGTGAACCCGCCCCAGGGCAGGAGCGCGTGCGGGGTGGAGCGCGTCGGACCGAGCACCGCGTTCACCGCGGCGGCCTCGCCCTCCTCGGCGGCGGACTGCACCAGCATGTCGCGCTGGTTGGCGTCCCCGGGCGCGTAGATATGGGGCACGCTGGTGCGCAGGTAGGCGTCCACGGGGATCCGACCGGGGCTGTGGTCGACGCCGGCGGCGTCGAGCCCGAGGCCCTGGGTGCGCGCCGGCCAGCCGGTGGCCAGCACGACCGCGTCGACCTCCAGCGTCGTCTCCTGACCGCCGTTGGTGTAGCGCAGACGGCGTGCCCCGGGGTCGTGCTCGCTGCGCTCGATCGCGGTGAGCCCATCGATGCCGGTGGTCACGGCGATGCCCTGCGAGCGGAAGGCGACCTCGACGGTGGCGGCGACGTCGGCGTCGGCGTGCGGCATGATCCGCGGCGCGACGTCCAGCAGCGTCACCTGCGACCCCAGCGACGAGAACACCGTCACCAGCTGCGCGCCGGTGCTGCCCGACCCGACCACGGCCACGCGCTCGGGCAGGGTCTCCCAGGACAGGACCTCGTTGGGCAGGGTGGCAAGCTCCGCACCGGGGATCGGCAGCGCCCGCGCCGCTCCGCCCATGCACAGCAGGACGGCGTCGGCCTCGACCTTGTCATCGCCGAACTCCAGGGTGTGGGCGTCCACGAAACGGGCGTGGTGCCCGACCCGCACGTCAACGCCCGCCGCGGACAGCTCGGTGCCGCTGGCGCGGGCAGCGGAGACCGCGTTGACCGTCTCGTTGACCCGCTGGGTGATCCGGTCCCAGCGCACGCCGACCTCGCCGACCTCCAGGCCCCACAGGTGCGCGTCGCGGACCTCGCGGGCCATGCGCGCGGCACGGGCAAGGACCCGAGTGGGCACGCAGCCGTCGACCACGCACGTGCCCCCGAGCGCCCGCGCCTCCAGCAGGGTGACATCGGCACCGAGCTCGGCGGCGCGCTGGGCGGCGGCGGTGCCGGCAGGCCCACCACCAACGATTGTGATCTTTTTCACAAGTCCCTCGATCGGGAAGCAGAGTTGAGTACGAAGCGGTGCTGAAATGGTACGCCGCGCGAGGGTCGCCGGCAGCACGGGGGGCTGTACCGTCGCCGCGACCGCCGGTGCGCCTGCTCACGGCCCGTGCGCCAGCTCCTCCATCCACGCAGCCAGCTCGTCGACGGCCTGACGGGTGGTGCGGCGCTCGACGATCCGCCCCTGCGCATCGACCGCGACCCAGTAGGGAGTGACCACGTCGTCGCCCGACAGCACGCTCACGGCGGTGGACTCGGCGTCGTCGCGCAGCGTCGGCACCTCCCAGCCGGCCTCGGCGAGCCAGTCCGCCGGCGGGAACGTGTGCGGGTCACGCTCGGCATCGACCGCGGTGCTGACGGCCATCAGGTCGACGCCTGCGGGCAACGCGTCAGCGCGCTTGGCCGCCGAGAGGACGTCGACCTCGGCCCGCGACGCCGAGCACCAGTGCGCGATCCCCACGATGAGCTGGGGCTTGCCCTCCTCGGGCTCTCCGATGGTCAGCGGCTCGCCGTCCACGCTGGTGCCCGCGATGCTGGGGGCGGGCTCGCCGCGGGCGGGATCGGCGACGACGGCTCCGTGATCGTCGCGCTCGACGGGGGCAAGGGCGTCGCCCTCGACGGTCACCGCACCGGTCGCCTCGCCCGCGTTGCGATCGCTCGGGTCGTCGGGGTCGTCGGGGTCGTCGGGGTCGTGTGGGTCGGGCTCGCCGGAGGGGTCGGGCTGGTCGGGGTCGGGCGCGACCGGCTCGGGCTCGGACGTCGCCAGCTCGCGATCGGCAGGCTGGTCGGCGAGGTCGCCAGGGTCCTCGGCCGCCGTGTCAATCGCCTCCTCCCCGGTCGTCCCCATCACGAGCGCCCCAGCCCCGATGGCCAACACGACCAGCCCGACCGCTGCATGGGCGCCGACGCTGGCGCCGGCACGCCGTCGAACAGGGCGAGTGCGCTGGTCGGCCATGTGGTGCTCCTCGGTCTGGGGCCTCCATGATGACCGCGGCGGGCAGGCCACGCGCGATCGCACCCATGAGCGGTTGGCGCGTGCCTGGCCGCACCCGATACCCGCCAGCGCGTCGGACCGGGTGCAGATCGCCACACATGCGGTGCCCCGTGCACCCAGTCCGACGAGGTGGCGCCAACTGGGTGCGCCCGCGACCACAAGCGACGTCGGGAGGACCACGCGGGGCGGGATCAACCCCTCGGACCGGCTCGTGGTTCCAGGTCAGGCCCCCGACTGGAAGGCAGCGAAGACCAGTCCGAGCACACCGAACGCCACGAACAGCAGCACGAGCAGCAGACAGCCGGCCAGGCAGCCTGTGAGCAGGTCGCGAAGCGCTCCACCCAGCATCATCGCTCCTTGTGGCCGGCCGGGGGGCAACCGGCGGCGTCTCGCCCGGCTCGCGGTCGGCCGAGAGCACCACCACGGCCTCGGCGCACCGCCGCGGGCCTGGTTGGCGGCCTCCTGCGACGGTACTGCCACCTCTGTGACATCGGCGAGCGGCAGGCCAGGCAGCAGTGGGAACGCTCATCATGAACCCGACGCCAAGCGAGGCCGCGAGGCGACGATGTCCTCCAAGGATGTCAAGGTCGACCTGCACCCGGTCGCGCGCAACGGGCGCCTCATCGACCAGGCGCTGGACGAGGCGTTCACAGAGGCGCGGCAGCGCAAGGCTCGTCGGCTGGAGATCATCCACGGCAAGGGCACCGGCCAGCTCAAGAAGCGCGTGCAGCGCTACCTGAACCGCGATGACGTGCGCGCCCTGTACCACCGGCTGGACAAGGACCGCGACAACTCAGGGCGGGTCTTCGTCCACTTCCGCTGGCCGCGCGGCCAGTGAGCGCCCGCGCCCGACCCGCCGACCACCCTGCGGGACGCGCGCATTCGTCGTCGGCAGCGCCGTGCTCATCGGCCGAGCAGCCGCCGTGCGCGCAGCACCTCGGCCACCGACCATGCCTGGAAGGGACAGCCGGTGGCGTGATGTGGCGCGTCGCCGTCGGCGGTCTCCGACACCGAGCCGAGCCCCCATTCGCCGAGATGGGCCTCCAGGCCGTCGAGGGCGCCGTCCGTGGCGACGCCGGTGCGCTGGGCGGCCTCGACGAAGGCGCCGACCAGCCATGGCCACGTCGTGCCCTGGTGGTAGGCGGCGTCGCGGGCGGCGGCGTCGCCGCGATGGCGACCGACGTAGGCGGGATCGGTGGGCGCGAGGCTGCGCAGCCCGATCGGGGTCAGCAGCTCGCGGCGGCAGCGCTGCACCAGCGCGGGGTCGTCCAGCGGTGCGTAGGGCAGCGCCACCGCCAGCAGCGCGTTGGGCCGTGTCGTCGGGTCGTCGCCGTGGGGTCCGTCCACGACGTCGTGCACCACGCCGACAGCGCGTCCCTCGTGGCGCGGGAAGCGGGTGCGGAAGGAGGCGCGTGCCGCGTCGCGCAGCTGCTCCAGCTGCCCCGGGTCGCCTCCTGCCAGGGTGGTCGTGGCCGCGACCACGGTCAGGGCGCCGAGCCACAGGGCGTTGACCTCCACGGCCTTGCCCGCGCGTGGCGTGATCGGCGTGCCCGCCACGCGGGCGTCCATCCACGTCAGGGCCACCTCGGGGGTCCCGTGGCGCAGCAGCCCGTCGGTGGGATCGACGGCGATGTCGTAGCGGGTGCCCGCGCGGTGGTCGTCGATGATGGCGGTCAGGGCGGGCAGGAGGCTGACGGCGAGGTCCTCGTCGCCGGTGCGCGCGAGATGGCGGCCCACCGCGTGGACGAACCACAGCGTCGCATCGACGGTGTTGTAGGCGACCTCGCCGCTGTCGGCGGTGTTGGGGAGCATCCCTTCGGACACGCTGTCGGCGGCGCGCTGCAGCAGTGTGCGGCCCTCGTCGACGCGTCCGGTCTCCAGGAACAGGCCCTCGTAGGCGGTCATGGTGTCCCGCGACCAGTCTCCGAACCAGGGGTAGCCGGCGACCACCGCCGGGCCGGTGGTGATGTGCTGGTCGGCGGCGAGGGTCAGCAGACGCTCGACCTCGTCGGAGGCGCCGCTGCGCGCCACCAGCCTCGCCGCTCGGGCGCGGGCAGCATCCAGGATCTGCCGGGCGGGCGGTGGCACATCGGCGAGGTCATCGGCCCAGGCGGTGACCGCTACGGCGTCGCCGGGCTCCAGCGTCGCGCTGAACGTGCCGGTGCGGCACAGATCCTCGGTGGGTGGCAGGCCGCGGGCGGTCTCCTCGTCGTGGTGCACCCCGCGGTACCAGGCGACGTCGGGGGTGAAGTCCGGCCCGGCGAGGCGCAGCTGGCCCTCGAAGACGAAGCCACCCTCGGCGCGGGTCACCTCGGCGCTCGCATCGCCGTGACGCTCGCCGTGGATCCCCCGCCAGGTGCACAGGGGCTCGAGCTCGAGGCGCACCGCGTCGGGAGCTGCGACCAGGCGGTCGATGATGGCCACCGCGGGTCGGCCGTGCACCATCGCCAGCTCGCGCTCGACGATGATCGCGCCGATCTGCCAGCGCCAGCGGGGCACGCCGTCGTCGAGGGTGAACGCGGTGAGGTGGGTGAACCCGCGCGGCGCGAGCGATCCGTCCGCCCACCGGTGGGTGCCCAGCCGCAGCCGCGCGTCGCCGATCACCAGCACCGGGTCGAGTGCGGCGAGACCGAGGAAGCGCGCACCCGGCGGCTGCGTCGCGGCCACCAGCAGCCCGTGGTAGCGGCGGGTGCGCAGACCGGCGGCGGTGCCCATCGCGTAGCCGCCGAGCCCATCGGTGACCAGCCACTCGCACGTGGCGCTGTGCTCGAGGCTGGTCAGGCGCTGCGGGCCCAGCGCCAGCCGGGTCACCGGCGCACCTGCGCGGCGGCGTCGGGCGGCTGGCTGGCGGCGTTCCGCTCGGTGGCGGATGGCGCCCCGTTGGCGGCCTGCACGATCAGGTCGGCGACCAGGCCCGTCCAACCGGTCTGGTGGGCGGCGCCGAGACCGGCGCCGGTGTCGCCGTGGAAGTACTCGAAGAACAGCAGGCGGTCGCGCCAGCGCGGATCGTGCTGGAGGTCCTGGGCCGCGGCTGCTGGCCGTCGCCCGTCGGCGTCGCTGCGGAAGAGCCCGATCAGCCGCTGGGACAGCTCGTCGGCAGCACCGCCGAGATCGAGCGCGTGACCCGAGCCCGAGGGAACCTCCACCGCCAGGTCGTCGCCGAACAGGCGGTGGAAGCGCCGCAGCGACTCGATCAGCAGGTAGTTGACGGGGAACCAGACGGGGCCCCGCCAGTTGGAGTTGCCGCCGAACAGCCCTGTGGTCGACTCGCCGGGCTCGTAGCCCACGGTGGCCTCGTGACCGGCGAGCTCGACGGTGAACGGGGCGCTGCGGTGATGTCGCGACAGGGATCGCACACCGTGCAGGGAGAGGAACTCGTCCTCGTCGAACAAGGTGGCGAGGATGCGGGTCAACCGCTGTGGCGAGACGACTGACAGCAGCTGCCCCTCGCCCTCGGCGCGGACGTGGCAGTGGCCGATGACATCGGCATGGCGGGTCGAGCGCGCCAGGAACCCGTCGAAGTGCGCGGTGAACGCCGGGAGGCGCTCGCGGGTGTCGCGGCCCAGGGTCGTGACCGCGAACAGCGGGATCAGCCCCACCATGGACCGCACGCGCAGCGGCACGCGCGCCTCGTCGATGCAGCGCAGGTGGTCGTAGTAGAAGCCGTCGGCCTCGTCCCACAAGCCGGCCTCGTGCATGGCGGTGGCGATCGCGGCGAAGTGCGTGGCGAACTTGACGGCGAGGTCCTCGTAGGTCGGGTCGTGCTCGGCGAGGTGCAGCGTCATCTCGAGCAGGTTGAGGCAGTACATCGCCATCCACGCCGTGCCGTCGGACTGCTCGAGCCGCGCCTCGTCGGGCAGGGTGGCCGAGCGGTCGATCGGGCCGATGTTGTCCAACCCCAGGAAGCCGCCCTCGAACACGTTGTCGCCGGCCACATCCTTGCGGTTGACCCACCACGTGAAGTTCAGCAGCAGCTTGTGCAGCACTCGGGCGAGGAAGGCGTGGTCGTGGCTGCCGTCGATCTCGAAGACCCGCAGCGCCGCCCAGGCGTGCACCGGCGGGTTGACGTCACCGAACGCCCACTCGTAGGCGGGCAGCTGACCGTTGGGGTGCATGGACCACTCGCGGCACAGCAGCAGCAGCTGCTCCTTGGCGAAGGCGGGGTCGAGGTGCGCCAGAGGGACGCAGTGGAACGCGAGGTCCCAGGCCGCGTACCACGGGTACTCCCACGGGTCGGGCATCGAGATGATGTCGCGGTGGTGCACGTGACGCCAGTCGCTGTTGCGTCCCTGACGTCGCTCCGGCGGCGGTGCCGGCTGGGTCGGGTCGCCGTCCAGCCAGCGCGCCACGTCGTAGTGGTAGAGCTGCTTGCCCCAGAGCATGCCGGCGAACGCCTGGCGCATGATCGCCGCGTCCTCCGGTGACGCGGTCGGGGCCAGGGCGGCGTAGAAGGCATCGGCCTCCTGCGCGCGCGCTGCCATGGCGTCCTCCCACGTACCGGCCAGATCCGGCGCGACCCCTGCCGAGACCGGCCCATCCCGACTTCCAGCCGAGGCCGGGTCGGGCGCCAGCCGCAGCCGCACCTCCGCCACCGCCCCGGGATCGACGGTGAGGTCGTAGCGCAGCGCGCCCTTGGTGCCCACCCCGCCGGGGTTGACGGTCGCGGCGCCGTGCACGACGTGATCGTTGATGCCGTCCTTGGGGAACGCCGGACCGGGCTGGCCCCACAGCCGCCGCGTGTTGGTGTCGTTGTCACAGACCAGCGCCTCGGGGGCGCTGGGGCCCTCAGCAGCGCCGGCGCCGGCCAGCAGCAGCGCACCGAGCTCGGGATGCCACGCTCGAAGCCCCTGCGGGTGTCGCGCCACCTCCGGGCGCGGGTCCGAGGTCTCGTCCCACGCCCAGGTGTTGCGGCACCACAGCGTCGGCAGCACCGTCAGCGTCGCCCGCTCCGGGCCGGCGTTGCGCACGGTGAGGCGGATGCAGTGATCGTCGGGGGCGGCCTTGGCGTAGTCGACGGTGAGATCCCAGTAGCGGTCCTCGTCGAAGGCTCCGGTGTCCAGCAGCTCGTGCTCGGGGTCCTCGCGTCCACGCGCCGCGTTGGTGGCCACCAGCTCGTCGTAGGGGAACGCCCGCTGCGGGTAGGCGTACTGCCAGCGCAGCCACGCGTGGCTCGGGGTGGCGTCGCGGTGCCACCACAGCTCCTTGGCGTCCTCGCCGTGGTTGCCCTCATTGCCGGTCAGCCCGAACAGGCGCTCCTTGAGGATCGGGTCAGCGCCGTTGTGGAACGCGAACGCGAAGCACACGCGCTGCTGATCGTCGCTGATGCCGGCCAGCCCATCCTCGCTCCACCGGAACGCCCGAGACCGGGCGTGATCGTGGGGCAGCGCCTCCCACGCCGTGCCGTGCGCGCTGTAGTCCTCCCGGACCGTGCCCCAGGCCCGCTCGCTGAGATACGGGCCCCACCGCCGCCACGTCGGCGCCTCTTTCCCGGCGATGCGGGCCCGCTCCGCGCCTTCGACCGCGTGGGTGGTGCCGGTGGTGCCGGTGGTCGCAGCGCTGCCGGCGCTCCGCGACTGCGACGGCCCCCGCTCGGTCTGGGACGAGCCGGCCATCCAAAGTCCTCGCTCTCGGCAGCTGGCAGCGTCGGCGCCGACGCTGCCGCCCACAGTCTGCACCACCGACAGCCACGGCGGGCATCCCAGCGGGCACCCGAGGGCTCGGCGGGCTCCGCACCGATCACCACCCCAAGCCCGAAGTGGCCCATTGACCCCATGCGAGGAGTCGGCGTAGCGTCACCTCCGTCGGGGTCGTCGGGTCCGCGCCTTCTCTGACCCTCCATCCCGCCCACCGTTGCCTCCCTCGACATCGGACCCGATCTCCCTGAGCGCAGCGGCCATGTGCTGCTGCGGGGCAGGTGACCGGGCCTCCGCGTCAGCGTCAGCGCAGACCGGCGGTCGAGCGTCGCCCTCACCGACCCGGGCTCCAGCCTGCGTCGGCGCCGTAGCCAGCCCTAGCGCTCGAGGCGCGCCCATCCAGTTGCCACGAGCAAGGAGAGCAGACGATGAAGAAGCTCATCAACGACCCGGACCAGGTCGTCGCCGAAGCGCTGGAAGGCTTCGAGATGGCCTACGGCGGACGCGTGCACGTCAACCACGATCCCGCCTTCGTAGCGCGCAAGGACGCGCCGGTCCAAGGCAAGGTCGCGATCGTCTCCGGGGGTGGCAGCGGCCACGAGCCCATGCACCCCGGCTATGTCGGACCCGGGATGCTGGATGCCGCGGTGCCCGGCCAGATGTTCACCTCCCCCACCCCGGACCAGGTGGAGGCCGCCACCAAGGCCGTGGCCGCCGACAAGGGCGTGCTGCACCTGGTGAAGAACTACACCGGCGACGTGGCCAACTTCGAGATGGCCGCCGAGCTGGCCGAGGCCGAGGGCATCGAGGTCCGCTCGGTGGTCATCGACGACGACGTGGCCGTCAAGGACTCGCTGTTCACCGCCGGCCGGCGCGGCGTCGGCGGGACGGTGCTGATCGAGAAGATCGTAGGGGCCTGCGCCGACCGCGGTGATGACCTCGAGGCGGTCACCAATCTCGCGGCCACCCTCAACGGGCGCGTCCGCTCGATGGGCATGGCGCTCACGCCGTGCACCGTGCCCTCGGCCGGCGAGCCGACCTTCGAGCTCGCCGACAACGAGATGGAGATCGGCATCGGCATCCACGGCGAGCCCGGCCGTGAGCGCCTGCCGCTGGAGTCCGCCGATCAGATCGCCGAGCGGCTGCTCAACCCGATCCTCGAGGATCTGCCGTTCCGCTCGGGCGATGAGGTGCTGCTGTTCGTCAACGGCATGGGCGGCACGCCGATGATCGAGCTGCTGGTGGTCTACCGGGCCGCGTGTCGGCTGCTGTCCGAGCACGGCATCACCGTCCAGCGCGATCTCGTCGGCAACTACATCACCGCCCTGGAGATGGCCGGCTGCTCGATCACGCTGCTCAAGCTCGACGAGGACACCAAGTGGCTGTGGGACGCTCCCGTGGACACCCCCGGCTTGAGCTGGGGCGCCTGGGAGCCGCCGAACCTGCCGTGGACCACCCAGTGGCAGGTCAACACCTCGCGGCGCACCCTCCCCTGGACCGCGACCTAGCCGACCTCGCGCGCCGCGTCACCGGCCCTCCCAGAGGGCCGGTGACGCGGCGCGCCCGGACGCAGCGCGTGCGCGAACGGCACGCACCCCAACGCAGCACACGGGACAGCGTCAGCGATCGTGCCGCAGACGGTCACCGAGGTGGCTGTGCAGGCGGGTCGGCGGCCACGGCTGCGTTCCTTCCAGCAGCAACCACAGCAGCGACGCCAAGGGAGCACCATGTCCACCCACTTCGATGTCATCGTGATCGGCGGTGGGCCGGTCGGTGAGAACGTCGCCGGGCGCGCTGCCGCCCATGGCCTGTCCACCGTGCTGGTCGAGCGGGAGCTGCTTGGCGGGGAGTGCTCGTACTGGGCGTGCATGCCCTCCAAGGCGTTGCTGCGACCCGGTGAGGTCCTCGCGGCCGCACGGGCGGTGCCTGCTGCCGCCGGCGCGGTCACCGGCCAGGTGGACGCCGACAAGGCGCTGTCCTCGCGCGATGCGTTCGCGCGTCTGGACGACACCGGGCAGGCCGAGTGGCTGGCGAGCACTGGCGTGGAGCTGGTGCGTGGCCACGGTCGGCTGGCCGGCACGCGCCAGGTGAGCGTCACCCGCCCCGATGGCAGCGAGCAGGCCCTGCATGCGACCCGGGCCGTCGTGGTGGCCACCGGCACCGGCGCGGCGGTGCCACCGATCCCGGGGCTTGCCGGGGCCGGCGCGTGGACCAACCGCGAGGCCACCCAGACCAAGGAGATCCCCCGGCGGCTGGGGGTCATCGGCGGTGGTGTCGTGGGCGTGGAGATGGCCCAGGCGTTCGCGCGGCTGGGCAGCGACCGCGTGGTCGTGGCCGAGGCCGGTGACCGGCTGCTGGCCAACGAGGAGCCCTTCGTCGGCGACGACGTGGCCGCCGCCCTTGCTGACGACGGCGTCGAGGTCCGCCTCGGCGCTGCCATCACCGGTGTCGCTCGGCCTGGCCCCGGCGCACCGGTCACGCTGACCTTCGGCGATGAGCACGTCGAGGTCGACGAGGTGCTGGTGGCCACCGGCCGCAAGCCGCACACCGCCGACCTCGGGCTCGAGCACGTGGGCCTGGAACCGGGAGCGTTCATCGCCGTCGACGACCAGCTGCGCGCCGCCGACGTCGAGGGCGACTGGCTCTATGCCGCCGGCGACGTCAACGGTCGGGCGCTGCTCACCCACATGGGCAAGCACCAGGCACGCGTCGTCGCCGACGTCCTTGCCGGCCAGCCCACCAGCAGCTGGGTCGACCATCGGGCGGTGACCCGCGTGGTGTTCACCGACCCGCAGGTCGCTGCCGTGGGCCACACCGAGGCCTCCGCCCACGCGGCCGGGCTGGCGGTGCGGACCCTCGAGGTCGGCACGCTCGCCAACGCCGGCGGCGCGCTGGCGGGCAAGGGCCTGCGCGGCACCACCAAGCTGGTCGTGGACGACGACCGCGACGTGCTGGTCGGCGCCACCTTCACCGGTCCGGGAGTCGGTGAGATGCTGCACGCGGCCACCATCGCCATCGTCGGCGAGGTGCCCCTGTCACGGCTGTGGCACGCCATCCCCGCCTTCCCCACCGTCAGCGAGCTGTGGCTGCGACTGCTGGAACAAGACGGCTGGTGAGCCGCGACCTCCAGCGCGAGACACAGCACGACCAACGCACCCCCCGCGCACAGCTCCGAGAGGAGGGCTGCATGCCCCGCGTGCCCGTGCACAGCCTGGACAGCGCCCCGGCCGGCAGCCGCGACACACTCGCCGCGCTCGCAGCCGCCAAGGGCAAGACCCTCAACATCTTCGCCGAGATGGCGCACTCGCCGGCGACGCTGGCGGCGTTCGCCGCCCTGGAGGAGGCGCTCACCGCCCACGCCACGCTCTCTGACGCCCAGCGCCAGGCGATCCGCCTTGCCATCGCCGGCTGGCAGGACTGCCACTACTGCCAATCCGCCTACACGATGGCCGGCAAGGCCGCCGGGCTGACCACCGAGCAGACCGTCGAGCTGCGTGCGGGCTCAGCCAGCTTCGACCCGGCCCTGGACGCGCTGGTCGCCTTCGCCGTCGAGGCGTTCGTGGGGCGCGGCCACGTCACCCCGGCTACCTGGCAGCGCGCCCTCGACGCCGGGTGGCGCGATGACCAGCTGCTCGAGGCGTTCGCCAACGTCGCGCGCACGTTCCTCACCTCGGGGTTCAACCACCTGGTCGGCACCGAGCTCGACCTGCCCGCCGCTCCTGGGCTCGAGCCTGGGCTCGAGCGGTGAGCCTCGCTCGCAGCGGCCGGTGACCCGCCCGGACTGGTGATCCGCGGCAGCGGAGCGGGCCAGGCGAGGCAGACGTCGGCTGGTGGCCGGATCAGGCATCGGCCGGGTCGGCCGCCTCAGCCGCCTCGGCCGGTGGCCGGCGACCCCAGATCACGTAGGCGATCTGGCCGAAGGGCCGCACGAACGACGCCACCACCCAGGCGCGCTTGGAGCCGCGGATCTCGTCGGCGGGACGGCGCCACAGGTCCCAGAGCATGAGCACCTGCAGGAGGCTGGTCACCGCTCCGATCACGATGACCGCCTTGCGCTGCGCCGGCGTCAGGTCGTCCCAGCTGGTGGTCCAGGTGCCCATGGGTTCATCCCCTCGGTGTCGATGGTGTCGCGCGTGGCATGCCGGTCGGGCTGCGCATCATCATCCCACTCATCGCTGGCTGCGCTCGAACCGCCAGGCGGCTGCGACGACGCAGCCCACGGTGGCCAGGACGCTGACGACCACCAGCTGGGTGGAGGCGAGCACCCCGTGGGCCAGCACCAGCGAGGCCAGGCGCCCAAGGCCCCACGGCAGCCAGTCGCTGGCCCACGGCGCGAACGTGGTGAACAGATCAGCCGCCAGCAGCGCGCCGAGCGGCACCGCGAGCACCACGGCACGGCTGGTCGTGACCGTGCTGAGCACCAGCACCACCGCGAGCTGGAAGACCACCAGCAGCGACAGCAGCGCCACCGCCCCCAGCCACTGCCCGATCGGCCACACCGCCTCGCCTGCCAGCCACAGCTGCACGCCGACCAGCACCCAGGGCAGAACGACGATGGTGACCACCAGCGGTGGAGCGTGGCCGACGAGCTTGGCGATGATCAGCGCGGGCCGCGCCAGCGGCTTGGACAGCAGCCACTCGACCACCCCGCTGCGCCGGTCGTCGATGAGCACGCCCTGGGCCATGAGGACCACGCCCGCACCGGCCAGCACTGCGGCCAGCCCGGTGAACTGCAGCGCGCTCTCGGCCAGGGTCGTGTCGGCGATCTCGGCGGGCCCGTCCAGGTTGGGCACCACCCACAGGATGAGCGCGAGCAGCCCGTTGACCAGCCCGGTCCACACCAGCGCGCTGACCGCCCACCGTCGGCTCGCCCACCAGCTGCTGGCCTCGCGGCGGGTCTGGTTGGCCACGCCGGTCAGCGCGCCAGCACCGCGCGAGGTCGACGCCGTCGCACCGCTCACGGCCGCGCCCCGTCGACCAGGTCCACGAACACGTCCTCGAGCTGCGAGCGGTGACGGCGGAACGCCGTGACCACGACCCGGTCGTCGTCCAGCACCACCCGCAGCAGCTGCGCTGCGGCGCGATCGTCGTCGGACACCGTCACGTGCACGTCCCGGTGCCCTTCGACGGCCGGGGAGGTCGTCACCTGGGCCACCCAGTCCTGGGAGGCGAGGCGGTGAGGCACCTGCTCGGCGCCTTCGCCGGTCACCGTCAGCGCGTAGGAGGTGGCGGCACCACCCAGCAGCTCGGCCATGGGCGCTTGGGCGAGTCGCCGCCCGTCCTGGAGGATCGCGACCGTGTCGCTCACCCGCTGCACGTCGTCGAGGATGTGGGTGGAGTACAGCACCGTGGTCACGCCGCGCAGCCGCTCGAGGATGGCCAGCACGTCTCGCCGTCCCAGCGGGTCCAGGGCGCTGGCGGGCTCATCGAGCACCAGCAGCTCGGGTCGGTGGATCTGCGCCTGCGCGATGCCCAGGCGTTGGCGCTGCCCGCCCGACAGCCCGCCGACGGCCTGGTCGCCCGCGCCGGACAGCCCGACCAGCTCGAGCGCCTCGTCGATCTCCGCATCGACACGCCGATCAGGCGAGGGCGGGTAGAAGCCGCGCGCGAAGCGCAGGTTCTGCCGCGCGGTCAGGTCATCGTAGAACGCCGGATGCTGCGCCAGGTAGCCGACCCGCTGGCGCACCGCGACGGTGTCGGCGACCGCGTCCAGCCCCAGCACGGTGGCGCTGCCGGCCGTGGGGCGCAGCAACCCGACGAGGATGCGCATCGCTGTGGTCTTGCCGGCGCCGTTGGGGCCCAGGAAGCCGAACACCGACCCGCGCGGCACCTCCAGGTCCAGCCCGTCCAGTGCCACCAGGCCACCGAACCGCTTGACGAGCCCTGCGATGCGCACGGCGTGCTCGACCATTGGCGACCCTCGGCGTCGATCAGGGCGCGACCACCCCGAGCCGCGCTGCAGCGACCCGGCCATCCGCGCCTGCCTGCACAGCAGTCTGGGCTGCCCGCGCGGCACACACCGGTGCCAATCGACCCGGACGCACAGGTCGAATGCCTCGCGCGCGAGGCGTCGGCGCGACAGCGCCCGCCCCCGACGCGACAGCGCCCGCCCCTCGACGTTGGCCGCTCGCCCGGACCGAGCAGCGCCGGTGTGCAACCCTCTGCGTCGGGGCGGTGTCGGACCGGCCACCCAAGGCTCTGCCCCACGGCACCGACGCGCTGCGACACCGGAGGGCCGCGCGATGCAGTCACGCTCGGGCGCAAGCGGCGCTGCCCGCATCCTCGCCGTCACCGCGTGTCTGGCGGTGGCAAGCGCCCTGATCATCGGGAGCTCCGCAGCCGCTGCCGACGAGCCTCCCAGCATCGAACAGCCCGAGCCGGGCCCGCACGAGGTGGTGCCGGCTGGCTCGGTGACGGTGACCGCGCAGGTGCACGCCGCCGTGGAGGACGCCGAGGTGCGCCTCGACGGGGATCAGGTCACCGCCGAGGTCGCAGACGACGAGCCGGCGACGATCACCGCGGAGACCAGCGTGGAGCCGGGCGTGCGGGAGGTGACCGTCACCGCGGAGACCGGCGAGGGCACCGCCGAGCGCAGCTGGGCGGTCACCGTGGTGGACGTGGAGGTGGCCCGTCACGCCGGCGCCGACCGCATCGAGACCGCTGCTGCGGTCAGCGGCACGCTGCACCCCGAGGACGGGCAGGCCGACGCCGCGCTGCTGGCCCGCGCTGATGAGTTCGCCGACGCGCTGGTCGGCGCTCCCCTGGCCGCAAGCGCTGGCGGGCCGCTGCTGCTGACCGATGGCGACGCGCTCGCCGACGCCGTCGCTGACGAGCTGTCGCGCACGCTGGGCGAGGAGGGCACCGTTCGGCTGCTCGGCGGCACCGCCGCGCTCGACGAGGCGGTGGCCGAGGCGGTGGCCGACCTCGGCTACGACGTCGAGCGCCACGCCGGACCGGAGGACACCGGGCGGTTCGGCACCGCGGTGGACATCGCCGAGGCGGTCGGCGAGGCCGACACCGCCCTGGTCGCCTCGGGTGAGGACTTCCCTGACGCGCTGGCCGCCTCGGCGGTGGCCGCTGCCGAGGAGTGGCCGATCCTGCTGGCCCCGGCCAGCGGATCGCTGCCGGCGGTGGTCGGCGACCACCTGGCCGACCGCGGCTATGACGCGCTGCACCTCATCGGCGGCACGGCAGCGGTCGACGACGAGGTCGCCGAGGAGCTGGCGCAGCACGCCCCGCTCGAGCGGGTGCATGGCGCGGACCGGTTCGCCACCGCGCGGGAGGTCGCTGTGACGTTTCGGGCCGAGGCCGAGCACGTCGCGCTCGCCTCGGGAGACTCGTTCCCTGATGCGCTGGCCGGCAGCGTCCATGCCGCCAGCCACGACGCCCCGGTGCTGCTCACCGACCAGGATCGGCTGCCCGAGGCCTCGGGGACCGCAGTGACGGCCGCCGAGCCTGCCACGCTGCACGTCTACGGGGGCACCGCCGCGGTGGGTGAGCACGCGGTCGGCGACGCGCTGCGGCGCCTCGGCGACCGGGGCGACCTCGCCGTGTCGGAGCTCAGCCCGGCAGCGGGCGCGCAGGTCGACGAGCTCGATGCGATCACGGTGACCTTCGACGACGCGGTCGACCCCGAGGCCTCCGCGGTGGTGGTCGAGGTGGCCGGCCACGAGGTCACCGCGGCAGCAGAGGACACCGACGGGGAGCGCACCCTGACGGTGCGGCCCGAGGTGCCGCTGTCGCTGCTGGGCACGCCACGCGAGGTGGTCGTGGGCATCCGTGGCGTCTCGGACGCAGAGGAGGGGCTGGTCCACCAGCGAGCCACGCTGACCTGGAGAGCCGAGCCGCTGTCGCGCGGCGACACCGGTCGCCACGTTGCCGATCTGCAGGAGGCGCTGCGCGAGCGCCGCTTCTGGCACGAGGGCGCCCAGGGGACGCTGGGCTTCCACACCCACCACGCGGTGGTGGCCGCGCAGAAGACGTTCGGCCTGCCCCGGGACGGCACGGCCGACGGTGAGCTGGGCGCCGCCCTGGAGAGTGAGCCGCTGCCAGAGCCACGCAGCACCGAGGGGCGAACCTACGAGGTGGACCTCGCCCGCCAGACGGTGGCCCTGGTCGAGGACGGGGCGGTGCGTTGGATCTTCGATGCCTCCACCGGCCACGGCGAGCCCTACCAGTTCGAGGGCGAGCAGTACGTGGCCACGACCACCACCGGGCACCACCCGGTCGTCTGGCAGTACGACGGGGTGCGCGAGGCTGCGCGCGGGGAGCTGTACCGCCCCAAGTACTACGATGCGCTGCGCGGCATCGCGATCCACGGCTACGCCGAGGTGCCGCCCGAGCCCGCCTCGGCGGGCTGCATCCGTGTGACGAACGCGGCGATGGACGCGATCTGGTCGCTGGATCCGGGCACCGATGCCAGCGTCTGGGTCTATCCCGAGGACTTCTATGACTGACGACACCACGCAGCAGCCCGACGAGCCCCTGCTGGTCAGCGTCGCCCGCGTCTCGGTTGAGGCGGCGCGCCGTGCCCCCTCGTGGTGGGCGCGGGAGGCGCTGGGTGGTGGCGATGCGCTCGCCGACATCTGCGACGCCGCCTGGCAGCTGCTGCGCGAGCAGCACCCCCAGGCCTGGGAGGCGATGGACCATCAGGACCGCCGCAGCGAGGTGGGCTACGTGATGAGCGTGCTGGTGGCCCAGGAGTGCGCCCGGAAGTAGCGCGTCAGCGCAGCCGCGCCGGCACCGCACCCACCAGCGGATGGATCGAGGAGGCGGGCACTGCTGGGCTCCACAGGTAGCCCTGGGCGTAGTCGCAGCCCAGGGCCGCTAGCGCCGCGAGCTGCTGGGGCGTCTCTACGCCCTCGGCGTTGGTCAGCAGCCCGAACGTGCCGGCCAGGTCCATGGTGGCGGCCACCAGCGCCTGATCCTGGATGTCGGAGTGCAGCCCGCTGACGAAGCTCCGGTCGATCTTGAGCAGGTCGACCGGCATGTGACGCAGGTGGGCCAGCGAGCTGTAGCCGGTGCCGAAGTCGTCGATCGCGAAGCGCACACCGCGTGCCCGCAGGCGGTTCATCGCCCCGGCGGTGCCCGCGGTGGCCAGCAGCGTGGACTCGGTGAGCTCGAGGATCAGCGCGCTCGGCGGCAGGCCCGTGGCCTCCAGGGCCTGCTCGACGGTGCTGGTGACCTCCTCGTGCATCAGCTGGCGCGGCGAGAGGTTCACCGACACCAGGAAGTCGGGGTCGGCGGCAAGCCACGGCTTGGCGTCGTGACAGGCGCGCTCGAGCACGCGCTGGCCGAGCTGATCGATGAGCCCGGTCTCCTCGGCAACCCAGATGAACTCACCGGGCGGGATGAGGCTGCCTGCCGCGGTGCGCAGCCGCACGAGCGCCTCCACGCCACAGACGCGCTCGTCGGCAAGCGCCACCGTGGGCTGATAGTGCACCTCGATGCCATCGTGCTCCAGCGCATGCCGCAAGGCCGCGGTCATGTCGAAGCGGTGCTCGGCGCGCTGGCGCATCCGCTCGTCGAACACCTCGACGCGGTTGCGTCCCGCCGACTTCGCCGCGTACATGGCCGTGTCGGCGTCGCGCAGCAGCCGCGCTCCGCGCGTGGTCTTGTCCCCGTAGGCGATGCCGACGCTGGTGGTGATGCTGGCGCTGCCGCGCTGGGTGGGCAGGGCACCAGCCATCGCGGTGCGGACCCGCTCGGCGATGCTGCGTGCGACGACGGTGGTGATCACCCCGGGGCACAGGATCGCGAACTCGTCGCCGCCCAGACGGGCGACCGTGTCATCCGGGCGCACCACGCGCTCCAGCCGGCGAGCCACGACGATGAGCACCTCGTCTCCGGCGTCGTGGCCGAGGCCGTCGTTGATGGCCTTGAGCCCGTCGAGGTCGAGGAACAGCACCGCGAACCCGGCGTCGGTGCGCTCGCATCCCGCGCGGACCTGCTCGATGCGGTCGAGGAACAGCGTGCGGTTGGGCAGCCCGGTCAGCGGGTCGTGGGTGGCCAGGTGCTCCAGCTGCGCGGTGGCCTCGCGGCGCTGGCGGACCGCGTCGACGATGTGGGACAGCGCGGTGAGGAACTCGCGGTCGTGCACATCCAGCGCCGCCGCATCGGGGCCGCTGGCCTCCAGCCACTCGCCCACCTCCCTGGTCGCGCCACCCGGCCTCGCCGTGGCGAGCTCCGAGGCCAGCGTGATCTGCACGCCGGGCCCCAGCAGGCCCTGCGCCTTCTCCTTGGCGACGCGCGCCACGGCTGCGACGTCGTCGAGGCGGGTGGCGATCTGTCCGACCTCGGCCACGGCACGCTGCTGCTGCGCGCGGCGGGTGAGCAGCCGCCGGGTGCGCTCGAGGCTGGCGATGTCGGTGGACACGCCGATCATGCCCGCCACCTCGCCACGCGCGTCGCGATAGGGGGCGTTGGTCACCAGCGCGGGGAAGGTCGTCCCGTCGCGCCGGCGCACCTCGAACTGGCCGGTCCAAGTGCGCCCGGAGCGGATGCGCTCCTGGATCGCCTCGGCGTGGTCGGCGAGGGACTCGGGCACCGTGAGATCGACGATCGAGCGTCCGAGGAGCTCTTCCTCGGACCAACCGTAGATGCGCGCCGCCGCGGGGTTGACGTACTGCACCTTCCCCTCGAGGTCAGTGGCGATGACGGCGTCGCCTACCGCATCGAGCAGCTGCGACTGGAAGCGGGTGCGGGCCTCGGTGCGGCGCTGCTCGGTGACGTCGTCGTGGACAGCCACGAAGCGCGTCACCGCGCCGTGCTCATCCAGGATCGGCGTGATCGTCTGCACCACGCGGTAGTGGCTGCCGTCCTTGCGGCGATCGACCATCTCGCCGCGCCACACCCGCCCGGCCAGGATCGTGGCCCACAGCTGCTCGTAGTGCTCGCGGGTGTGCTCGCCGGAGCGCAGCACTCGCGGGGTCTGCCCCAGCACCTCCTCGGGCGCGTAGCCGCTGACGCGCACGAACGCGTGGTTGACCCAGGTGATCGTGCCGTGCACGTCGGTGACCATCACCGCGCTGCCAACGCTCCCCAGCGCCGCCGCGCGCACCTCGTCAGTGACTCCCGACCCCTGCTGGTCGGGGGTCAGGCGATCGGTGACATCCACCCACGACGCCAATGCGCCCGCAAAGTCCCCCTCCTCGTCATGCAGCGGCACCCGCGTGGTGCGCACCCACACCGAGGCGCCGCCGGCGTGGCGCAGCTCCAGCACCTCGTCGATCAACCACTCGCCCTCGGCGAAGCCGGTGAACAGCTCCTCGGCACGTGCCCGACCCGCGGGCGTGTCGGCGTAGAGATCCAGCACATGCAGGCCGACCAGATCCTCGGTGCTGCGGCCCGTCAGCGCGCAGGCGTGCTGGTTGGCCCGATGGATGCGCCCCGTCGTGCCCACCAGCACATAGGGGTGGGGCGCCCGGTCGAAGACCTCGTGGAGGATCTCGCCTAGCTCGATCTCGACCTCGCCGCGTCGCTCTGTTCTGGTATCCCTCAGTGCCTTACTCAGCGTACTGGACCGCTGGTCGCCGGTGTGCGCTGCACGCGTCCCGCGGCGGTCACGCACGCCGCGGCGCCCAGCAGCAGGCCTCCGGCCACCATCCAAGCCACCGTGTAGCCGGCGAGGTCGACGAGCGCGCCGAAGCCCAGCGGGCCAAGCGCCGCCCCGGTGAAGAAGCCGGTGAGCATCGCGCTGGTCGCCGCGGCGGGGGCCGCGCGGTTGAGCCGCACCACGGTGAGGTCCATGAGCCCGTTCCAGCCCCAGCCGGCCCCGAAGGCGACCGTGGCGGCCACCACCAGCGCCGCCGGCGACGACAGCGTGCCCAGCAGGGCCACCGCTGGTGCGCCGATGGCCATCAGCGCGGCCATGGTCCTCCGCGGGTCGATGCGCCCGCGATCGGCCAGCACCCCGCCGGTGAGGCGAGCGGTGATCGACACCGCGCTGCCGTAGGCCAGCAGCAGGCCGGCCGCGCCCTCGGGCACGCCCTGTGCCACGGCGCTGTCCACGGTGAACGAGCTCAGCGTCATGGTCGGAGCCGCCGCGAGCGCGCCGCCCACCGCCAGCAGCGCCAGCGCCGGCGTGAGCCGCGGCGGGCTCGCCCCGCCTGCCGTCGCAGCCGTCGCAGCCGTCGCCCCAGTCGGGCGCGCGCGGTGGGTTGCTGCCGGCGCTGCGCGCGCGTCCTGGCGTGGCACCAGCAGCGGCACCAGCGCGAGCAGCACCACCGCGCCGGCGTAGGCCCAGCGCCAGCCCACCGTCAGCGCCACCAGCGGCACCGCGGCACCGGCCAGCAGCGACGTCGCCGGCACCGCTGTCTGCTTGATGCCGAACGCCAGCCCCTGGCGGCCGGTCGCCAGCCCGCGCGCAAGCAGCCCGTTGGCCGAGGGCTGACCGAACGCCTGACCCACGCCACCCACCGCCATGGCCACCAGCAGCCCGCCGAAGCCCTCGGCGACGCCGGCGACGAGCAGCAGCGCGCCGCCGCACAGCGCGCTGGTGGCCACCACGCCGGCCAGCGGCCCGATGCGCTCGATGATGCGGAACACCAGCGGCCCTGAGGCCACCGAGGCGAGGAAGAACACCGCGATCGCCAGGCCCAGCCCGGTGGCGTCGAAGCCGAGCTCGCCGCCGACCTGCACTGCCAGGGCGCCGAGCAGGAACAGCGGCATCGCCGCGGCCATCGTGGCCCCGACCGCGCTGGCGGTCAGCGCCACGGCACGCAGCCGGCCCCCCACCGGTGCGTCCGTCGGCTTGCCTGCTCCCATCTCGGCGTGCTCCTCGAACTCGGCGATGCGCCAAGCGCTGCGCGGATCGTCTCGCACGCGCGTCGCCTGGCTGCGCGCCTGGCGACGGTAGGCGGCTGCGCGGCGGCCGGCACGCCGGTGCTCGGCCCGCCAGCCAGCGCCGGTTGGCCGGCGACCGCGGCCGTAGACTCCCTCGGCATCGCCATCGGGAAGGAGCGGCTGTGGACCAGCGCCGTCGCGCCGCTGTCGCGACGACCGCGTTCGCGCTGCTGGTGCCTGGCACCGTCGCGGGCGTCGTCCCGTGGTGGCTGGCCGACCGACGCGCACATCACTCGCCGGGCGGCGCCCGCGCGAGTGG